>Ga0209594_1000092_pt1 | contig 69529 bp, 55 predicted proteins | sample AshMeaCrysSpring_FD_184126 | JGI IMG/M metagenome (GOLD analysis project Ga0209594, IMG submission 184126) | Groundwater microbial communities from Big Spring, Nevada to study Microbial Dark Matter (Phase II) - Ash Meadows Crystal Spring... | ecosystem: Environmental > Aquatic > Deep subsurface...
TGTTTAACTCCAGAGGGAGTGACAATGTAGTTGATTTTTCCTGTTCGTGCCCAATTAAGAATTGTTCACTCATTGGACGTTGTAGGCAGTGGCTGCTTCAGATAGCTTGACATACTCTGACATCTTAGATCTTTATTATGTTTATACCTAATTATACATTATTAATCGTCTAATGCCTACTAAATTGCTCCTCCATTTGGAGTTCTATATGCTTTTAAGAGGCTAGTTCTGTCCCACTCCCTTAAAGTTTTAATAGAGACATTAAGAAGCTGTGCAGCTTGTCCTATGGATAGCATCCTCTGGCTCATCTATAAACTCCTGAAAATAATTGAACCAGTAATCATACTGAGCTTGAAACTCTTCAATTGTTGGTACTTCCTCAAGGAAGATGACATGGGGATGGACGCTTCCATCTGATAGTTCAAAATCATCTTTGGTAACTCTAACAATTTTCTTTTTTTCCATGACTGTTTCCTCGTTCGGTTTTATCTTAGCATATCATGTTAGAGATTCCTAGAGTTTTGTTCAGATTTGTTAAGATTTGTTCAGATTTTCAGAAAACTGTTGCCTACCCCCCACCAAGCAAATGTGAGCTAAATTATAAATTATGTATATTTTTGTTAAGCAAATTATCTTTTTGAATGACTAATTCTATCCCAGTACAGGTTAACCCCAAACCCCGTGAGAATGATTGGCGACTGTTGCTAAAACTATTGCCTTATGCTCGTCGCAATCGAGGTATTCTATTGTTATCAATGCTGTTGTTAGTACCTATTTCTGTTGCAGGAGCAATTCAACCTTTAATTATTGGGCAAGCAATTTCAGTATTACGAAAAGAACAAACGTGGTCGTTTCTGCAAAATTTTTCGGGAACAACTGGGTTAAATCTACTCATCGGTTTATTGATTTTAACCATCATTATCCGCTTAATGTTTTCCTCTGCGCAGGGTTTTTTGGTACAAAAGGTGGGACAAGAAATTACTGCAGGAGTAAGAGATGATTTATTTATTCATGTTACTTCCCTTGCAGCTAGATTTTTTGACAAAACACCTGTAGGAAAGTTAGTAACACGCATTACTAGCGATGTGGAAGCTTTGGGAGATGTTTTTGCAACAGGGGCGATCGGAATTTTAAGCGATATAGTTTATATCTTGGTGATTATTATCACTATTTTTATCCTCCAATGGCAGTTAGCTTTGATATTAATCTTTGCTTTGATTCCAGTTACTGGGGTGATTATTTACTTTCAAAAACAGTATCGCAAAGCTAATTATTTTTCAAGAGAAGAACTGTCTAAACTTAATTCTATGTTGCAAGAAAATATTGCAGGAATTAATGTTGTCCAGTTATTTCGGAGGGAACGTTTTAATGCTGAGATGTTCCGCTCCATTAACCAACGTTACATAGAACAGGTGAATAAAACTATTTTCCATGATTCTGCAGTTTCCGCAACTTTGGAGTGGATTTCTTTAGTGGCGATCGCTGGTGTTCTCTGTCTCGGTGGTTTACTGGTGACTAAAAATACGTTAGAGTTGGGTACTCTCTCTGCATTTATTCTCTATTCCCAGCGCTTATTTAATCCTTTGCGTCAATTTGCTGATAAATTTACCATGTTTCAATCGGGTTTTACTGCCATTGAACGCATCAGCGAGTTAATGAGTGAACCTATTGAAATTCGCGATCGAGACACACTTAAAAATTTATCACTTACTAACCAAGAGAAAGCTGGAGAAATTCGTTTTGAAAAAGTCTGGTTTGGTTATAAACCAGATGAATATGTGATCAAAAACCTCGATTTTACCATTCAGCCTGGGGAAAAAGTGGCTTTGGTGGGCCCGACTGGGGCGGGGAAAAGTTCAATTATTCGTCTTCTGTGTCGTCTTTACGAACCCAGTAGGGGACGTATTTTAGTAGATGGGATAGATATTCGTGACTTACCTCAAGCTGAATTGCGTCGTCATGTGGGGGTTATCCTGCAAGAGAGTTTTCTGTTTGCTGGGGATGTTAAACGCAATATTACCCTGGGAGAAAGTTATTCCCTCGAAGAGGTGCAAGAAGCGGCAAAATTAACCAATGTGGCTAACTTTATCGAAGATTTACCTCAAGGGTATAATACCGAATTACGGGAACGGGGGACTAATTTATCTGGGGGACAAAAACAACTTTTAGCCTTTGCTCGTGTTGCAATTAGAAATCCTCGTGTATTGGTGTTGGATGAGGCTACTTCTAGTTTGGATGTGGGTACAGAAGCTTTAATTCAAGAAGCAATGGAGCATTTGTTAGTAGAAAGAACTGCTATTATTATTGCTCATCGACTCTCGACTATTCGTAATGTAGATCGCATCCTGGTTCTCAAACAAGGTGAACTGGTGGAACTTGGAACTCACGAGCAACTCTTGGAGCAAAATGGTCTATATGCTAGTTTATATAAGCTGCAAATGTTGGGAACTTGAGCAATGTTAGTGTTTATTTAATCCTGTTGAACTCTTGCCCATAAGCTTTGTTTTCAGTTAAATTTTATTAGTCCTAATTAAGTTCTCAAAATGAAATCTTATCTCGCCGCTGCTATACAAATGACTAGCAAACCTGACTTGGAAAAAAACCTGGTTGAGGTGACAGAATTGGTGGAACTTGCCGTAAATCAAGGGGCTGAGTTGGTTTGCTTACCAGAAAATTTCTCTTTTTTAGGTAAAGATACTGAGCGACTGGCTCAAGCTGAGGCGATCGCCGTTGCTTCTACTAAGTTGTTGAAAAGTTTGGCGCAACGTTTCCAAATAACTATCCTTGGCGGCGGTTTTCCTACTCCAGTACCTGGGGATACCAGTAAAACCTATAATACTGCCCTGTTGGTAGGACCAGGTGGTGAAGAATTGGCGCGTTACAATAAAGTACATTTGTTTGATGTGAATGTACCTGATGGTAATACTTACTCGGAGTCGAGCACGGTAATGCCAGGTAAAGAGTTACCCCCTGTATATTCTTCTCAAGAGTTGGGTAATTTGGGTTTTTCTATCTGTTATGATGTTCGTTTCCCAGAAGTGTACCGTCATTTATCTGCTAAAGGGGCTGAGGTGTTGTTTGTTCCCGCAGCTTTTACTGCTTATACTGGTAAAGACCATTGGCAGGTTTTGTTACAAGCAAGAGCAATAGAAAATACTTGTTATCTTATCGCTCCTGCTCAAACTGGCAATCACTATGAAAGACGATACACTAATGGTCATGCTATGATAATTGACCCCTGGGGGCATATTTTGGCTGATGCGGGAGATAAACCAGGAGTGGCGATCGCTGAAATTAACCCCTCTCGTTTAGAGCAAATACGTCGTCAAATGCCTTCTCTTGAACATCGGATTTTTGCTTAGTTTTTTTATTGTCACTACCATTGATTGGCATCATTTCAAATGCTGACAACGCACAATTAGCAAATTTTAAAAAATGCAGACAACAAATATTACTGAAGAACATATTATCTGGGCTTATCGTTTGTTTTTAGATAGGGAACCAGAAAATCAAGAGGTTATTAAGGAAAAATTGACCTGCAAAAATACGCGAGAATTAAGAGATTTGTTTCGGAAATTAAAAGAGTATCAAGAAAAAGAAATTAATAAATTATTTCCGAAAATAAAAGGGGATTATTCCCTGGTATTTATGCACATTCCTAAAACTGGAGGGACGACTTTACATAATATTTTGGCAAAACACTTTTACCCAGATGAAATTTGCCCAGAAAAACTTAATGATTTAAAGAAATATCCTCAAAATAGTTTGGAGAAATATCGTTTTTTTTCGGGACATTTTGACAGGGAAAATATCAAATATATTCCCCAAAATGCGAAAATAATCACAATATTAAGAGAACCTAAAAATAGGATTCTATCAGTTTACTATTTTTGGAAGGCTCACCGCTCTGAAGTCATTGAAAAGGAAAATTTAGTGGAGCCACGCATAGCTAAAAAGCTAAATCTTCTAGAGTTTCTTAGATATGGCGATCAAGGTATCCCTTTACATATTGATAATGTTCAAGTGCGCACAATGCTGGGGAAAATGTATGTAGGAGACAAGGGCGAATACTTAATTGCAAAAGATGAAGCATTAGCTAAGGCGATTGAATATTTAGATTCTTTATCTGCTTTTGGAATAATGGAGGAGTATTTAAAGACGGTAAATCATTTCTGCACCCTACTAGGTATAGATACTCCTGATGTAATTCCCGTTGATAAAGCTCGTAGTCAATTAAGTCAACTTAATCGTTTTGAAGCTGTAAAAGAAGAGGAAATAACACCAGAAATAGCAGCAGAATTAGAAAGATTAACAGATTTAGATAGCCAATTATATGATTATGCCAAAAAGAAATTTATCGCTATCTGTGCTGAGAAATAGTTATTAGTTATTACTCCAAAAACTAGGGGCGGGTTTTGATATAAAAATTGTAATTAGGAGTAAAAGATTATCCCTACAGTTCGACTGCGCTCACTGACCACCCGCCCCTACATTTTAACTAATATTTCTTGGCTACAATCATATCTTGATAACCGAGAAATTGAGGGCGATCGCACCAACGACCATAAAAAATATCGCCAGTTAATTGTAAATTATGCTCTTGGTGCATGGTTAAAATATCCTTTTCTGGTACACCAATACAATATTCAACAATTTCTGGATGGGTAGTCATACAACCATCTTTTTGTTGATATTTAAAGTTAATTTTTGATTTTCCTGCTTTAATTGAAGCTAAAGACTTTTCATTGACAAGGAAAAATGTATGTAAAGAATAACCCCCTGGTTTAAGTACTCGTGCAGTTTCTTTGAGATAATTCTTAATTGCAGGTGGAGGTAAATGAGTAAACACAGAAGCGGAAAAAACTAAATCAAAATGATTATCAGGAAAAGGAAACTGATAAGCTTCTGGAGTTTGGGTACCTTCAGGGTTATAATATGGGCTATAAATATCTGCTACCTGAAAATTAAAATTGGGATAAACAGGAGTAATATTTTTTTGACAGTATTCGATACAAACAGGCATAATATCAAAACCATCATAACTGCCTTCTGAGGTTAAATAAGCGGTTAAAGGGAAAGCCATTCTCCCAATATTGCAACCAATATCAAGTACTTTTCCATCTCGTTTTAATTCGCAATAATCCAGAAAATACTTAAAAAATTCTAACCCAGACTCATATAAATTGGCATCCCCATATAAAACCCATAATGACTTAGGCGGAATAATTTGACCGTCAACTCTGCCTAATTTATCTATATAATCAGAAAGTTGAAACAGATTTTTTAACACAGTTTTTTTTAGTGCCCTTTTAAAAGGGAGTTTCATGGGTATTTTCATGATTATTAAGTCCTTGAAAATTGACTTAGCTTGACTTGCTCTTAGGCATTATAGCATTCCTTTGTCGGTTTTGATCGATCACAAATATAAAAAGACACCAAGGGGCTTAAGCTTTTTGTATTATAAATTTCATACAATAAATCAACATTTAAAATTAAAATCCCTTATTTCTTTGAGTTTTATAAGATAAAAGTACAATAATTAAAGAGCAAAAAAAAGTTCTCTAGCTTTGATCATATAAAAATTTGGATATTTGCATATTTATAAGGCGATCGCTTATTTTTTAGTCAACACCTTTGCTTAAGTTTTTCAAGATTTTGTACCTAAATTAAAACTATAACAATTACTTGATGAATTGTTAAATGAATTAAGGTTTCAGACTCATAGGTTTAAACTCCTTGTCTCCTCACAACCAATTTAGGTTTACTATATAATGGATTTTAAACCAGCCAATGTGCGGTACTTGTAAAAATACCATAAATTAGTAAAAATAAATATTTTCTAAATATCTTGTTTGTTAATAATTAAATTTCTGCTAAAATTCCAAGAGGGGAAGATTGAAAATGCTTCAATTAGCAACAAAAACTTATACTTTTGAAGAATATCTCAACTATAATGATGGAACAGATAACAAATATGAATTAGTCAATGGAAAATTAAAACTTATGCCTATTCCTAGTGGGTTTCATGCTTTAATTTTAGTTTTTATATTCAATATTTTAGAAGCGGAAATTGAGCGAATGAAGCAGCAATGGAAAGTGATGCCTGGGAATGTAGGTGTAAGAACTGCGAAGAATAAATCAAGGATTCCTGATTTAATTATTTTATCAGAAAGTCAATGTCAAGAAATTCGAGAAATGAAAACAGCAGTTTTAGAATCACCTCCTCTTTTATCTCTTGAAATTGTTAGTCCTGGAAATGCTAATGATGACTACCGTTATAAAAGGTCTGAATATGCAGTAAGAGAAATTCCTGAATATTGGATAATTGATCCAGAAACTAAAAAAGTGTCGGTTTTATTATTAGTTTCGGGTTTTTATGACATCACAGAATTTATAGAAGAACAGGAAATTAAATCTTTACTTTTTCCTGAATTTAAATTAACAGTAAAACAAGTTTTTGCCGTATAAATTTAAAGTTTACCTTAGATTTACCAAATTGTTTGGTAAAACCAGCTCCACCATGTCATAAACCCCACCAGTTATTTTTTCTAAAAAATGAGTTATCCTAATTTTTTAGGATTCTTAATCCCCATACTACCTAAGAACCAGATGGATTTTTAGAAAGCGATCGCCTTCTCCCTACCAGTTAACAATACTTTCGCCAAAGGTCTATATATTTCCTTTCCAAAGCAAAACTCTACTTACACATTATTTTCATGTGATTAAATGAATCCACACAGCAATCCCTATTTATCAAACATCACAGCATTTATATCTACAAATACACACAAAAAAGAGCAAAAGAAACCTGGAGAAACCAGGTTTCAGAAGAAGATTGTGAATTTTAATGTAGCACTTTTGGGGTTTCCCTTGAAGAAACTTGGCATACGCCAAGCTCTTCGCGGTACTAGAGTTGTGCTTTGGATTGTGTAACCGAAGTGTGGTTATTAATCCCGCTGAACTTTTAACGTTACCTCTATTATAACTTATCTGAACAAAATTGTCAAAGAGTTTGGGCAATTTTTTTTTCGGCGTTGCGTTTTTTGAGGAATGAATTATAAATATTCAGTTTTAACCTACTTAAATTGTCAACCATTTATTCCTTCCCCTGACCAAGAAAAATAGGAATCATCGCCTCCTCTTTTAAGAGGAAAAAATCAAATAAATTCCTATTTCAAGCCTCTGACTTCAGGCAGAGGTACTGATCACTGATCACTGAAATGACGATTTTTCCACTCCCTACTCCCTACTTCCTACTTTAGGGTTTTATTCTCCAATTCAACAACGCCATTTTTTTTTGCGGATTAGAGCTAATTATTGTTAATTAATAATCACGTTAAAATAGATAAAAATCAGGCTAAATAGCGTTTTCATTGGAAACCATGACCATAACAACCCCAGTAGAATTTCAAGATGCTTTTGATATTATTGTTGTAGGAGCAGGACACTCAGGCTGTGAGGCGGCTTTAGCAGGAGCTCGTCTGGGTTGTCGTACCCTCATGTTAACCCTCAACTTGGATAAAATTGCGTGGCAACCCTGTAACCCAGCAGTAGGAGCGCCTGCTAAGTCCCAGTTAACCCATGAAGTAGACGCACTGGGGGGAGAAATAGGGAAAATGGCCGATCGCACTTACCTGCAAAAGCGCCTCCTCAACTCTTCACGGGGTCCCGCAGTCTGGGCGTTACGCGCGCAAACGGATAAAAGGGAATACGCAGCGGTAATGAAAGAAATAGTGGAAAACCAAACTAACCTAACCATTCGCGAGGGGATGGTGACAGATTTAGTACTGGGGAAAAATGATGAGGTTATCGGGATCCAAACCTATTTTGGGACTTGTTTTACAGCTAAAGCAGTGATCCTCACTACGGGCACTTTCCTGGGGGGTATGATTTGGATAGGTAGTAAATCAATGCCAGCAGGTAGAGCTGGTGAGTTTGCTGCGGTGGGTTTAACTGATACTTTAAATGATTTGGGTTTTGAAACAGGCAGACTAAAAACAGGAACCCCTGCAAGGGTAGATAAGCGCTCCGTTGACTATAGCAAAATGGAACCACAACCCCCAGATGAGCAAGTGCGCTGGTTTAGTTTTGACCCAGAAGTGTGGGTGGAAAGGGAGCAAATGAATTGTTATCTCACCCGCACTACTCCAGAAACTCATAGACTTATTCGGGAAAATCTCCATCTTTCCCCTATTTATGGTGGTTATATTGATTCAAAAGGCCCGCGTTATTGTCCAAGTATTGAAGATAAAATAGTCCGTTTTGCTGATAAAGAAAGTCACCAGATTTTTATTGAACCAGAAGGGAGAGATATTCCTGAGTTGTATATTCAAGGGTTTTCTACAGGGTTGCCCGAAAATCTCCAATTAGCTATGCTCCATACTCTCCCAGGTTTGGAAAATTGCTCCATGCTCCGCCCAGCTTATGCGGTGGATTATGATTATTTACCCGCAACTCAGTGTTATCCTACTTTGATGACGAAAAAAATTGAGGGATTATTCGCCGCAGGGCAAATAAATGGGACAACTGGCTATGAAGAAGCTGCAGCTCAAGGTATTGTGGCTGGAATAAATGCGGTGCGGTTTGTTCGTGGTGAGCAAATGATTGTTTTTCCCCGTGAAGAAAGTTATATTGGTACTTTGATAGATGATTTGTGTACTAAAGATTTACGCGAGCCTTACCGAATGCTTACGAGTAGATCTGAGTATCGTTTGGTTTTGCGATCGGATAATGCAGATCAACGTTTGACTCCTTTGGGAAGGGAAATAGGTTTAATAAATGACCGTCGCTGGGCGCTTTTCTGTCGCAAACAAGAGCATATTATTGCTGAAAAAGAAAGACTGCATGAAACTAGGGTGAAAGAAAAAGAAGAAGTGGGAATGGCGATCGCCGCTGTTACCCAACAAAAAATTAAAAGTTCTGTCACTTTGGCTGATTTATTGCGTCGTCCTGGTTTTCATTATGTTGATTTGGAAAAATATAATTTAGGTAATCTTCAACTTACTCCAGCAGAAAAAGAAGGGGCTGAAATAGAAATAAAATACTCTGGTTATATCAAACGTCAACAACACCAAATTGACCAGGTAGCCCGTCATGCTCATCGTGAGTTACCAAAAGATATTGAGTATATGAAAATTGAGACTTTATCAATGGAAGCGCGGGAAAAGTTAACCAAAGTTAAACCTTTAACTGTTGGTCAAGCATCCAGAATAGGTGGTGTAAACCCCGCAGATGTTAATGCTTTGTTGATTTATTTAGAAGTAAGAAATCGCAGGGATTGAAATCTGAGATGAGAAGTCTAAGAAAAATAAAGGGGGCAAAAATGACAGAAAAAAAACGCAAGCTTGGTTACAAGAAACATATAATAATTCTGATTTGTATGCAGGAAAAATAGTAACTATATTAAAGGATAGGGAAATTATTTTGATTGCAGACAGCTTTACTGAAGCAAAAAAACTTGTAGAAGAAAAATTCACTCAAATTTCCATGGCTGATGTTAATTATTTTAAAGTGCCTCGTTCAATGAATCAAGTTTTTATTCCTACTTTGAAAATCTGAAGCGAATCTATAGCAATTCGTTAGAGTTATGAGCAATAAAAAATAGGAGACAAGGGGCTTAAACCCCTTGCCCCATGAAAAATAGGAGACAAGGGGCTTAAACCCCTTGCCCCATGAAAAATAGGAGACAAGGGGCTTAAACCCCTTGCCCCATGAAAAATAGGAGACAAGGGGCTTAAACCCCTTGCCCCATGAAATAGCTTTAAAATCCCTAAGTCAACTACCCCGACCCGCCTAACGGCTGAGGTCGGGGCTTGTATCTAGACTCCACCTCAATTCTAAAAACCTGCAAAGGTTCTTAGCTTCGGCTTCAACGTCTGACACATCAAGGGTGGCTGACAAACACCCTTTGCTTATCCAATCTTGTCGAACAAGCAAAGTTCTTAACGCCATATTTCTCGCTCCTATCAAATCAGCATGAAGTTTATAGCCACAGCACTGACAATGAAATAATAATCCTTTATTTGGTCGATTTTCTTTCGACACGTGACCACATTTAATACAGCATTGGCTACTATAATTAGCTGGTATCTTAATAGCTAAAGAATTATTCAGAATTGCTTTGTAGTCAATAAAAGAATGCAACTCTGCAAATGACCATTTACTTCTATTTCTGTTAGCTTTCTTTTGTTTTTTACTAGCTCTTTTTCCTGACTTAAATCTAGTTCCTTCTCTGATATGAGTTAAGTCTTCCAAGCCTATTAACCTATTAGGTTGTGCTATTTTTTTGCTGATTTGATGGTTGACATCAGCGATAAACCGTCTCTCTCGCCCTGATAAAGCAATTAATCTTTTTTTTGCTCCGCGAGTGCCTTTTCGCTGTACTCTTTTCCTAGCTTGATAGTATTTATTGGCTTTATGCTTTATTTCTTTTCCTGAATAAAATTTGCAACTATTATCTATTCCTGCCTCTACGCTTAGAAATCTTTGACCTACGTCTATTCCACGTACTTGGGAAATATTTTCTGGTTTAATGTCAGGAATATCTACTTCAATGGAAACTAACAAATAATAGGTTTGATTTGAGCGATTGTAATAGATTTTAGCCGCGCCTATTTTCCCTCCATTTTTAATTAATTCTAGATGCTTATTATAACCAGAGTAACCTACAACAATTCTTCCTGATAAAGTTATAATGCTAACTCTTTGCTCAGTTTTAAAGCTATAATCTCTGTTATAATTCAGGGTACAGGTTCTAGAAGAGAATTTAAGAGGATTATCAAGTCCTTTATATCGCTTCTTTGTGAAACCTTTTTCTCTAGATTGCTTGTTTTGTTTGAGTTTTGTCCACTGAACCCTATAGCTGACTGCTACTTGACGTGGGACATTACAAGCCATTTGAGCGCCTAACCCAAAATTTAATCGAAGGTCATGGTAAACGAGCTTCTGTAGTTTACTGCTACTGCTCATTTTCCCATTTTCAAAAGCTATCTGTGAACTATAATTTAAAGCATCTCGATAAGCCAAACAAATCCCTCTTACAGAGCTTTTTTGCTCTTCAGAGAGATTTAATTTTAGCTTTGCAGTAAGTTGTTGCTTCATTTTATTCTTTCACCACTTTTTTTTAAAAATAGCATTGGTGAGGAAAAAATGCAAGAGATAAGGAATTATTTTTTTATCTTCTGGTCGCAATTCCTCCCCACCCCGCCTGCGGCTGAGGGTGGGGAGGAATTGCTTCATTCGTTGAAGATGAAATGATCACCATTGAGCGAAATATTGAAGCATTGGAGCAACTGTTATCACAAGCAGAAAATATCCCAGAAATTGCCCTGACTCCAGCATTGGCAAGTTATATTAATGATTTTTATAAAGGTTGTGAGCGCATTAATGAGAGAGTTGCTGTTACTTTGGATGGTGGTTTACCCAGGGGAGAAAAATGGCACCAACAACTGTTAAGACAGGTTGCAGATGTTGGGGGAGATAACCGCCCTCCCCTCTGGAGTGGTTCTTTGTTGTTAGAGTTAGATGAATATCGCAAATTTTGCCATTTGGTGGTACATATTTATAGTGTCCAATTAGAGCAAAAAAAAGTGTTAGTTTTGGCGCAAAATGTTAAGCCAGTGGTAGGGAAGATGAAACAGGCGATGCCTACGGCTGGCTGCGCCTACGCTCTTTTTAATGAGTGGTTAGAGAAAAAATAACCAAAAAAATGCTGAATAAAATTGTTGGGGTAGGGAATAAATTAAGTCCAGGGTTGCGGAAAATTATCCGTAGTGTGGGTTGGCTGTATGCTGAGAAAATCTTGAGAATGTTTCTAAGTATAAGTGTAGGAATATATGTAATTAGGTATTTGGGGTCACAAGATTTTGGGAAATTGAGTTATAGCGCCAGTTTTGTGGGGTTATTTGGGGCGATCGCTAAATTAGGTTTAGATGCGATCGTGGTTCGTAATGTTGTGCAAGATGAAAAGGCAACAGAAGAAATTATCGGTACTGCTTTTTTCCTAAAGTTAATTGGCGGAATAATAACTATTATTTTAATTGGAATTGCATCATTAATTTTAATTAATGAGTCACAAGTAAGATGGATGACTATGATAGTGGCGATCGGCTTAATTTTTCAAGCTTTTGATGCCATTGATTTTTGGTTTCAGTCAAAAGTAATTTCAGGACCAATGGCAGGAGTAAGAAGTGTTCAATTAATTATAAGTTCTGCTGTAAAAATACTTTTTATCACCCTTAAATTGCCTTTAATAGCATTTATTATTTTACTGCCAGTAGAATATATTTTTCAGGCATTGGGAATGATTTGGGCTTATATAAAACAGGGAGGGTTATTATTAGCTTGGAGATTTAATTGGAAGATAGCAAAAAAACTACTGCAAGATTCATGGCCGTTGATTTTATCGGCTATGATGATTACTATTTATATGAAAATTGACCAAGTTATGTTAGGGAATATGGTAGGAGATGAAGCAGTAGGAAATTATGCAGCAGCAGTGAGATTTTCAGAAATTTGGTATTTTGTACCAGTAGCTATTTGTTCTTCTGTTTTTCCTGCTATAATTCGGGCTAAACAAAAGAGTAAAAAAGATTATTATTATAAGTTACAGTTATTGTATGATTTAATGGCGTGGATGTCTTTTAGTATTGCTATTCCTATTACTTTGGGTGGTAGTACTTTTATGAAGATTGTTCTCGGAGAAGAATATCTTGAAGCAGGAAATATTTTAGCTTTGCATATTTGGGCGGGTCCATTTGTGTTTTTAGGAGTTGCTCAAAGTAAATGGTTAATGACAGAAAATCTTACTCGGTTTAGTTTTCTGACAACTTCGTTGGGAAGTATCAGTAATGTGATTTTAAATTGGTTTTTAATTCCTGTTTATGGGGGAATGGGAGCAGCTTTAGCTACAGTTATTTCTTATGCAGTTTCTTCTCATTTTAGTTGTCTGCTTTATCGACCAACTTTTAAGACAGGATTGATGTTAACTAAAGCTTTGTTTATTCCTTTTAGGGTGCGTCAAAATTTGGTTTATTTAGGTAAATTCAGAAATAATTTTTTCAATTAAATTGAGAGAACATGAGTACAAAAATACGGTTTATCTTAAGATGGATTTTGGCTAGACCATCATTATATGCACTTAATAGAGGGTTGTATATTTTAAGTTTAAATGGAATGGGAATTTTAAATTATGAGGATAATAAGATAAGTGGGGAAGATTCATTTTTGAGAAAAATAACCAAAAGTTTCGGAGAAAATGCGGTGGTTTTGGATGTAGGCGCAAATGTGGGAAATTATGCTAATTTAATTAAAAAATTGAGTCCAAAAACAAAAGTGTATAGTTTTGAACCCCACCCAAAAACTTTTGAAATATTGGCAGAAAATGCAAGGAAAAATGGTTATTTTGCTTTTAATTTGGGGTGTGGGAAAGAGAAAGGAAAGTTAGAATTATATGATGCTGAAAATAATGATGGTTCGGAAAATGCTTCTCTGTTTAAAGAGGTAATTGAGGGTATTAGTGGGAGAAAAGCGATCGCCTATTCTGTGGATGTCATTGATTTAGATAGTTTTTTAGTTGAGAAAGGAATTGAAAAAGTAAACTTATTGAAAATAGATGTAGAAGGGAATGAATATAGAGTGCTTGAGGGAGTTAAAAATGCACTAAGAAAGGGAATAATTGAAGTAATTCATTTTGAGTTTAATGAAATGAATGTGGTGAGTAGAACTTTTTTAAAAGATTTTTATGAAATTTTAAGTGATTATCGGTTATTTAGAATGTTGCCAAATGGTCTTGTTGCCATAGATAAGTATAAACCTATTTTTTGTGAAATTTATGCTTTTCAAAATTTAGTTGCTATTCATAAAGCAGCGATCGAGTAATATGAAGTGTTTAATGACCCAAGATGTTTAACGGTGGTTTCGACTGTTTAACGGTGGTTGAGCGTAGTCGAAACCACCATATTTATATCTTTATAAAGTGTTTTTTAAATCGGATTCGGTATGAGGAGACAAGGGGTTTAAACCCCTTGTCTAAACCCCTTGTCTAAACCCCTTGTCTAAACCCCTGATTCATTATTGGTGATTATTTAGAATTTACTAACAATTTTTTGTTAGCACAATCAATTAAAACAACGCGATAACCAGTCCAATTGTCACTAACAAGATTTTTTGTACCTGGACAATAGGAATCAATATTTTTAGCGATATCATTTTCTAAACCATCGTTTTTGGTGGCAATTCCTGATACATTTGCACCTAAGAAATATTCTTGATTATTATAATCTATAAGCCAAGCTTCTATTCCTAAGTAATCGGCGATAATTGGTTGTGCTTTGAGGGTACCATTTAACAGGATAGATGAGGCATTTGTTCCCAAAAATTGTTTCAGAAAAACATCACCTAGTACATCATCTCTCCAATTTTTTGGACCACTATCACCCTGAAAATTAAAATTTTCCGATTCAAGTAAGCGATGATAAGCCCAAAAAGCAACGCCCACGGGGCGGTTTACATTGTTAGCAAAAGGGGGAACCATAACTTGAAATAACATGGCGCTAAACTCTCTTTTGGTAGGTAAACGCCATTTCCATTCAGGTTTACTGGGAATTTTACCAAATGCTTGAAGCACGGGTATCCAAGGTTTACCAGCACGTGATGCTAAATCATAAACTCGACGGGTAAAAATCACCATTTTTTCCACACCTTCGAGATAGTATTTACCTTCTCCAAATTCCGAGTCACCTTGTTGAATGGGAAAATAATTAACAAAAGCAACATCATAACTATTTTTGTATGCTTCTAAGGAGTTTAACATTTTAGGACTACTTAAAGCAAAACCACTGAAACCGACATAAATAGTATCAGAAAATCCTAGACTTTGGGCTGACTTTTTGATACTTTGATATGCAGATTCTAATGTAGCTACTGGAATATTATTAAAAGTTGGTTCTGGTTCATCTGCCATATACCAACCAATAATTATTTGTTTATAACGAGGATTCCATGTAGCTATTTTATCCATAAATTTTTTAGCTTCATTGGTATAGTGGGAACTAGGAAAAATGACTTGAAGTCCCACTTCAGTCGCATTAGCCAGAAAATCTTGGGTCATTTTGTCGGTGGTTTCATTGAAAGTATAATGAGGCAAAACTGTGTCAAAACCGAGGCGTTTTATTTGCTCAAGTTGTTCTTTGTTATCAGTTTCAAATTGGGTATAAAATACCTTGATATTGTTAGGTGGATTTATTGCTTGTACTTTTGATGGGAAAAACTGGATTCCTAGAAAAGTTAGTACAAAAAGTACAACATATATGAGTGAGAGTTTTAAATTTATGTTCATGGCTTACTATTAATTTCCAATGCTCACCCTAGTTTATCAAATAATTTCTTGGAATTAAAAACTAAATGTTTGCACTCAACGCCCATAGTTGAGCGCATTGAGAGCAAAAGTAGATTGACATGAGGAAGAGTTATCAGGTATTTTAAGAATTGTGAATATTTGTAACAAAATGAAAACTGCGATCGCCTTTCTAATTTTCAACAGACCAGATCCTACTTTAAAGGTGTTTGAAGCCATCCGTGAGGCAAAACCACCCATACTGATGGTGGTTGCAGACGGACCCCGTAAAGATAGAGCTGGTGAAGCAGAAAAATGTACTGCTACCCGTAAAATTATCGAGCAAGTGGACTGGAATTGTCAAGTATTAACCAACTACTCTGATATAAATTTAGGCTGTAGACAGCGGGTTGCTACTGGTTTAAATTGGGTATTTACCCAAGTAGAAGAAGCGATAATTTTGGAAGATGACTGTTTACCTCATCCTAGCTTTTTTCCTTTTTGTGAAGAATTGCTAGATTATTATCGAAATGATCAACGGATCATGGTAATTTCGGGAGATAACTATCAGTTTGGGCGCAACCACACCCCCTATAGTTACTATTTTTCTCGTTATAACCACTGTTGGGGTTGGGCAACCTGGAAACGTGCATGGAAATATTATGATATTGATATGAAACTCTGGCCAAAAATTCGGGATCAACAAGGACTAAAATTTATTTTAGAAGATAATAAATCAGTCAAATTTTGGACTAACATTTTCCAAAAAACCTATGATGGAGAAATTGATACTTGGGACTTTCAATGGACATTGGCTTGTTGGCTTCAAAGTGGTTTAACTATTCTACCTAATGCAAATTTGGTGAGTAATATAGGTTTTGGTCCAGAAGCTACTCACACTACTGACAGTGATAATTATGCAGCTAATTTGACAGTAAAAGAAATGTGTTTTCCCTTACAGCATCCCCCTATAGTAATTCGCCACACTGAGGCAGATGATTTTACTCAAAGAAATCATTTTGATAATAATAGTTTTATCAGGCGTGCAGTCAAAAAAACTAAAAAGTTGTTAAAGTTTTTCAAGCAATAATTAATACTTTAATGCACATATTTTTTATCTACAAAGTTAATGTCTGGAATTATAAGACCAATAATTGTTGAACCCTTAAAACATATATACAAGCTTGCAAGTAATAAAGATTACTTGAACTATAGTAGGCTCTACTCTCAAATAGGTAGAGTGGAGCGTTATCATGATTGTAATGTAAAAATTAACGGCTGGAATTTGCTAATTCCTGACTCCAAGTCTTTTATTAATTCATATAAAGAGATTTTTTTGGAAAGAATATATGAAGTAAATCCAGCAAAAAAAGATAAAAAAATTTTAGATTTGGGCTCTAATATTGGTTTAAGTGTACTTTATTTTAAATGTATATATCCAGACTCAGAAATAATAGCAATTGAGGCAGATCCCAACATATTTAAATATTTAGAAAAAAATGTCTATGGTAACGGTTATCAAGATGTAAAATTGATTAATAAAGCAGTTTGGAATCAAAATACAACGGTTGATTTTGTCTCAGAAGGAGCGGATGCAGGACATATTGCAGAAGGTGAAGAAGGAAATATAATTAAAATAGAAGCGGTGGATATAGCAGAAATTCTCAAAAATTATGAGTTTGACTTGGTAAAAATGGATATAGAAGGGTCAGAAGAATATGTCTTTCCTCGATGTGTAGAATTTTTAGATAAAATAAATTATATCTTTATAGAATATCACTCAAAAGTGGGGAAAAAACAGTGTTTAAGTCAAATATTAGGAATATTAGCTGAGGCAGATTTTCGCGTAAATATTAGTAACGTTACGAACAATAATTATGGTTTTGAGCAACAACAAGCACCCGCAGGGTTTGATATGCAACTTAATATTTTTGCCTGGAAAGAAAACCTAGTCATTAGTCCTTAGTGTTATTTATGTATAAAAAAATCAAGATTAATTTTTCTTAAAAAGATCATAACATTTAGCTAATAACTAATAACTAATAACTAATAACCAATAACTAATAACCAATAACTAATGACTAATAATAAATATGAAAGTATGTTTAATTAGTAAATCAGATAGTAAAGGAGGTGCAGCTCGTGCAGCTTACTGGCTGCATGAAGGGTTACACAGAGCTGGGATAAATTCAACCATGCTGGTTGCAGAGAAAAATAAAGATGATTTTACAGTTGTGTCACCAGAGGGAAAACTGGGTAAAGCTTGGGTAAAAATAGCCCCCAGTCTGGATGCTTTACCAAAACAATTGTATAAAAATAGCGATCGCGCTGCTTATTCTAGTCAATGGCTACCAGATAGTATCACCCCACAAATCAAAAAAATAGCCCCAGATATTATCAACCTTCATTGGGTAAATGGGGGCTATCTGCAAATAGAAACTCTGGCAAAGTTTTCTCAACCCATAGTGTGGACATTACATGATATGTGGGCATTTACAGGAGGGTGTCACTATACCCAAGAATGCGTAAGCTATACTCAAACCTGTGGCGCTTGTCCCCAGTTAAAAAGTAGCAAAAATTGTGACATTTCTCGCTGGATATGGCAAAGAAAAGCCAAAGCATGGCAAAATCTCAATTTAACCCTGGTAACTCCCAGTAACTGGCTAGGAAAATGTGCCAGCAGTAGCTCACTTTTCCAGGGTTTGCGAGTAGAAGTAATTCCCAATGGCTTAGATATAGGCAAATATAAGCCAATTGACAGAAAAATTGCCAAAAATCTGTTAGGATTACCCCCAGACAAACAAATAGTCCTTTTTGGTGCGGTTAATGCCACAAGCGATCGCCGTAAAGGATTTGATTTATTGATGGGAGCATTAAAACAACTGAGTGAGTGGGAAAAGTCAGAAAAAATAGAGTTAGTGATTTTTGGAGCTTCCCAACTCCAAAATGAGCCAAAATTTGGCTTTAAAGCACATTATTTAGGAAAACTCAATGATGACATTTCCCTATGCTTAGTTTACGCGGCTGCAGATGTATTTGTTGCACCTTCCTTGCAAGATAACTTACCTAATACGGTGATGGAGGCCCTAGCCTGTGGTACTCCTTGTGTAGCTTTTAATATAGGGGGAATGCCAGATCTGATTGAAAATCAACAAAATGGCTATTTAGCTCAACCTTTTATCATTGAAGACTTAGCTCAAGGAATAAATTGGGTTTTAGCGGATGAAAACAGACATAAAAAACTAGGAGAATATGCCCGCAAAAAAGTAGAAAAAGAGTTTTCTCAGCAATTTATGGCTTGTCGTTATCAAACCCTATTTCAGGAGTTGCTCACTCAAAATCATCTAAAAAATATCCCTAAAAATTCTTAAATTATGATTGTTAATGATTATACTTTTACTCCGAGCAAAAAAAAGACATTAGATTTCTTTTTTTATGCAGCAATTTCTTATCCTTTGATTGTTTTATATATTATTCCTTACGGCTTAATTCCTCACTTTAAGATTTTTTTACCCTTACTTGTAGCTATTTTTGGGCTGCAACTGGTGCTAGTTAAACAGAAAAAACAAAACTGGTTTGATTGGTTATTAAGTATTAGTATCATCAGCACAGCCATTATCAGATTTTATTATACCAGTACAGATACAGCAATCGAAGGGTTAGGAATGGCTCTTCTTGTTTCCATGTTACTTTTAAATTGTCGCGAAGAAAAAAGGATCAACAATTTTTTTGCTAATCTCATGTATTATCCAGCTTTCGCATCTATTATATTTCAATTAAGAACATCTTATTTAAACAACACTGGTACAGGAGAAGAAAGATTAGTATTAGGAGTAAGCCATACCGAAGCAAATTTATCCTCATTATTCATCCTCATATTTTTCTTCTTTTGCTTAAAAAATAATTTTAAAATTGGGTCAATATTTTGCTTAGGCTCCAGTGTATTGTTTATGAGTAGAGGTTATGCTTTAGCATTAGTTGTTTTCTTTATTATCTGGGCATTTGAAAAAAAGATTTTCAAGTATTTGAGCAAAATTAACTTTGCTACATTGTTCATAGGAGCAAACATTCTACTAATAATTTTTAGCATTTTTTGGGCAAATAATATCAACCCTGTATTTCAATCTGGAGAGGTAACAGGAATAGAAAGATTAAGAGCATTAAACGATAATTCTAACTATGTAAGATTTGCCCTCAATAGAGACATAATAACCTTATTTATGAATGATTTAGAATTAGCAACTTGGGGATTTCCATACAACTATGGAGAGGCTATAATAAAAGCTATAGGAAAACCACCTCACAATTCATTATTAAGTTTTGTGGCAACTAACGGTGTTTTACTTTCTGTTTTATACTTCGTGATTTTCATAAAAATTGTCCAAAGATTTTATAACAAAGAAAACTTAAAATACATCCTCTCCTATTTAACTTTTTCCTTATTTCTCTATGGAGCTTTTAACCCAGTAACTGGAGTGGGTTTTGTAGTAATGTTAACTTTAGCAGAAAGAAAAAATAAATTAAAAATAAGACTGTTTTAACTTATGCACTCAAATAAAAAAACACCATTAATAACGATTATTACCTCAGTCTTGAATGGAGAAGAATACTTAGAAAAAACCATTGAGTCAGTAATCAACCAAACAGCAAAAAACCAAATAGAATATATCATTATAGATGGCAACTCAAAAGATGGCACAGTCAAAATTATTGAAAAATATGACAAACAAATAAACTATTGGATAAGTGAAACAGACACAGGAGTTTATTCAGCCTGGAATAAAGCCTTAAAACAAGCTCACGGAGAATGGATTTGCTTTATCGGTGCAGACGATTATTTTTGCTCAACTAATACCATTGAGCAAGTTATACCATATCTGAATCAAGCTTTACCAACCTATAGAGTAGTTTATGGCAAAACTTTGTTAATTAATAATGAGCAAATAATAGCCACCAGAGGAAAACCTTGGCAAGAAATAGAAAAACAATTCATTCAAGAAATGTGTATCCCTCATCGGAGTACATTTCATCATCGTTCACTATTTCAAGAGCATGGTAACTTTAATCCAGAGCTAAAAATTTCTGGTGACTATGATTTTTTACTGCGAGAGTTAAGACACAACAAAGCTTATTTTGCAGATATTAACCTGGTTTGCGCTCGTCTTGGAGGATTAAGTTTAAATAGTAACTATATGTTGACAACAGCTCAAGAAAGAAAAATAATTAGAAAAAGTAATAATATGGCTCTTACTCGCCAAGATTATATTTTATTGCTGAAAGTTAATACAGTATGGTTTTTACATAAAATACTGGGCAAAAACTTTACAATCAACTTATTAGACTCCTATCGCCAACTACTTGGCAAAGAAAAAATGTGGCAATATGTTACTAAGAAAAACTGAATCAATGATTATCCTTCATATAGCGCCAATTATACACAATAAAATCTCAGGACTAACTTTTGTTATTCCCGCCTTAGTTAACTCACTCCACACTCAAGGAGTAACCACCGCATTGTTAACAACTTCCTCACTAGGAAGATATGAAAAACCCCAACCATATCCAATTTTTTATCTAAAAGACTTGCCTTTCTCTTCTGGTATCTTTGCTTTGCCAAAACCTTTTAATCAACCAGATTTAATTGTTTTTCACAGTGTTTATATCTTCACTCAAGCTCTCATTTCTTATCAAGCTCATCGTCGTAAAATTCCTTATATCATAACTCCCCATGGCTCTTTAACTCAGAAAGTACAACAGGTTAATCCAGTAAAAAAACTAATTGGTAATTTCTTTATATTTAAAAAAATGGTTAAAAATGCTGCAGGTATTCACTGTCTAACTGAAAATGAAGCCATTGACACTAAAAAATGGCATTCCTCAGTTTTTATAGTCGGAAATGGTATTGACTTACCACCAACAGAAATGGTAAAACCAAAGCAAGTTAAACAACAACTAAATTTTGGATTTTTGGGGCGTTTGGATATTCATCATAAAGGCTTAGATTTATTGTTAGAAGCTTGTGCTATTAGTCAAGAAAAACTCAGAAATGCTCAGGTAAAAGTAAGTTTATATGGCCCTGATATATCTGGAAGTAAAGAAAAAATTACTCAACTAATTAATAAATATCAAATTCAAGATTTAGTTGTGTTAAAAGAGCCCGTTTGGGGCAAAGAAAAACAACAAGTATGGCAAGAAATAGATTTATTTTTACATACTTCCCGTTTTGAAGGTCATCCAATGGCAGTATTAGAAGCTCTCGCCAATGAAATACCTTGTTTACTGACTCCAGGAACAAATGTAGCTGAAGAAGTTGCAACAACAGGAGCAGGTTGGGCAGTAACAGAAAATACACCAACGGCGATCGCCCATGGGTTAGTAAATGTAATTGAACATAAAAACGAGCTATTAGCTAAAGGAAAAGCAGGCAGAAAATTGATAGAAAATAAATATACTTGGGATAAAATAGGCGTTCAAACACTTAAAGAATATCAAAAAATAATTAAATGAAAATACTTTACTTTTATCAATATTTTACCAGCCCTAAAGGCTCTTGGGGAACCAGAGTTTATGAATTTGCACGACGCTGGGTAAAAGCAGGTGACAGTGTTACAGTGATCACCAGCGTCTATGATAAATCTGACTTAAAACCAACCCAGTTAATTTCCCAATTTGATGTAGAAGGCATAGATGTAAGAGTAATTAACGTTAAACTCTCAAATAAACATGGTTTTGCTATGCGTGTATTTACCTTTCTCGCCTATGCAGTCATCGCTTCATGGTACGCTTTAGTATTGCCAGCCGATGTAGTAATATCATCTTCTGGTCCAATTACCGTAGCAATTCCAGGAATGGTGGCGCACTACATCAGAAAACGACCCTGGGTATTTGAAGTAAGAGACTTGTGGTCAGAAGGAGCTATAGAATTAGGTATTATTACTAATCCTATTCTCATTAAAATAGTCAGATTTTTTGAGCAAACATGCTATGCTGCAGCAACTAAAATAGTAGCTTTATCCCCAGGTATGGCAAACTGGATTACAGAAACATATAATTATCAAAATATAGAAGTAATACCAAATGCCAGCGATCGCCAACTTTTTGGTACTACCCCACCAAACATTACCTTACCTCCCTTTACTGAGAATAAAAAACTAATTTTATATACAGGTACAATGGGGCAAATTAATAACTGTTGGCAAATCATTAAAATGGGAGAATATTTACAAGAAATAGGCGAAAATAACCTAGAAATAGTGTTAATTGGCGATGGCAAAGAAAAAGCAGAATTAGAAGCTTATACCCAGAAAAAAGACATTAAAAATATTCATTTTCTCGGCATTTTACCCAAAGAAGAAATAGTAATTTGGCTGCAAAAAGCATATTGTGCATTAATAGTATTTCGTGACATTCCTTGTCTTAATACCGTCTCCCCCAATAAAATGTTTGATGCTTTTGCAGCAGGAGTACCCATCATTCAAACAACTCAAGGATGGATCAAAGAATTATTATTAAAAGAAGATTGTGGCTTAACTGTTATGCCTGATGATCCCCAAGCAATGGCTAACGCAGTCTTAAAATTAGTCAACGATGAACAATTAAGAAATACCCAAGCAGCTAATGCAAAAAGAATAGCAAAAGAATTATTTGACCGCGATTTATTAGCCCAAAAAATGAGAACAATTTTAACTCAATCACTAATTAACAATTGACTTAAAACTTGCGCCAGTTTTCCCAGTAAAAAGCCAAATAAAAGCCCGAACTTGATCGCGAAAAACTTTAAAATTAGACTCAGGTAATTTACCTTGAGAAGGCACAGAAACAGGAGTAAAAATAATCCCACGACTACCTAAAACAATAGTAGCGATCGCCTTTGCTCTTCTTAAATGATAATCAGAAGTAATCAAATAAATATGTCTCAGATTTTTTCTCATAAAATCTGAGACTGTGCAAGTAAAATTAGTTACAGTATCAGTAGCGCAAAAATCATAATTAACTCGCTCTTCTGGAATACCAGCATTATTAAAAAATCCCTTATTATACTCAAAATAACTAGGATAATCAGAAACCCAAATATTTAAATTAGGGTGAGTTTGAGCAAACTGAGCCGTAAATTTCATCCTTGTATAATCCCCACCCAACACCAAAATAGCTTGAGGTTTTGGTACTTGGTAAAATGTAATTGCCAACCGCAAAGGGATTATACTTAATATAATCAAACAGCCAACTATAATCAGTAAAAACGGGGACATTCTTAACCTTTTTTTAAGAACTGACCAAGATTTTGACATCATTAATATGTTAAGAAAAATCTAAGGGTTTAGCAACTGAAAACCTACTAATTGACACTCCCCGCTCTAAAGAGACGGGGATTCTTGGTTCAATGAACCTGCTTGCTTTGATAAAATTACTTCCACCAAAGTAGCGGCAAATTCTCCCCAAGCTTTAGATCCTGTGTGCCCCACAGTACTTAAGGCTCTTTTCAATATATTCACAGCAGCGTTCCAGTCTCTATCCATTACACAGCCACAAGAACAAACATGAGTTCGGGTTGATAAAGATTTTTTAACCACTTCGCCACAACTAGAACATTCTTGAGAAGTATAATGTGCTGGTACAGCAATAGTTATTTTTCCGAACTTCTGACCAAAATATTCAATCCATTCTCGGAATTGATACCACGCTGCATCTGATATTGATTTTGCAAGACAATGATTCTTAACTAGGTTTTTTATTCTTAAATCTTCATAGGCGACAACATCATTAGATGAGACTACGCATCTTGCCAACTTTACGGCAAAATCTTTACGTTGCCTACTCACTTTAAGATGAGCCTTAGCTAATCTCTCTCTTGCTTTTCTTCTATTATTTGAGCCTTTTTTCTTTTTAGATAATCTTCTTTGAAGACGTTTTAATTTTTTTTCTCCTTTTCTTAGAAATCTAGGATTTTCAACTTGATTACCTTCACTATCAGTATAAAAATAATTTAAGCCTACATCAAGCCCAATACACTTACCTGATGGTTGAATTTCTTCTTTGACATCACACGACAAAACAAATTGACAGTAATAACCATCAGCCCGTTTAACTAAACGTACTCTTTTAATATCTGATTCCTGAAAATAAGCTAAATCCCATGTTCCTACCAACTTAAGAGTACCGATGTTTTTCTTGTCAGTGAACTTGATAGTTTTAGGATTGATTAATTTCCAACCACTTGTTTTATATTCAACTGAGCGAGTATTCTTTTTAAATCTTGGATAACCTTTTTTACCTGGAAGAAGTTTTTTACAATTATCGAAAAACCTAGAAATAGAAGCCCATGCACGCTCTGCACTTGCTTGCCGCGCCATTGAATTTAAATCATTTGCAAATTTAAAATCGTGGGCTAAAACTTTACAGTATTTAGAAAGATCATATTTATTCGTCCCGCGATTATCCATCCAATAACGAATACATTTGTTACGGATGAACTGGGAGGCACGAATAGCTTCGTCTATCGCAGTATATTGTTTTGTTTTAGCCTTGATTTTAAACTCTAGGACAAACATTTTACGCTAAAAACTTCGGATAAAATTATCCTAGTTTAAAAAACTGGAAATGTCAACTCTCAGCAGAATTTTTTTCCTCACGGCGACTTTAGTCGCTGCCCCGCGTTCATCCCCGCTTCTTCGAGACGGGGCTTTCCGCGATTATACTTTTTAGGTAATAGCTTCTCTCTGAGCAAAAAAAAATGTAGAAAATAGCAAAAAATATTTATGCAAACCGTATTAGTAACAGGAGCAACTGGGTTTATTGCCAGTCATTTACTACCAATTTTAGCCCAACAAAAATGGCAAATTACTGCAGCAGTACGCAATAATTTTGCTCAACCCCCATCACTTCCCATGAAAATCATCAAAGTAGGTGAAATTGATGGTAACACCAATTGGCAAAAAGCCCTTGAGAGAATAGATGTTGTAATTCATTTAGCAGCACGCGCTCATATTTTAGAAGAAGATACACCCAACCCAGAAGCAGAGTTTATCCGCGTAAATACAGAAGGTACTGCCAACCTGGTACAACAGTCAATCAAAGCAGGAGTAAAACAGTTTATATTTATCAGTTCCATCGGCGCAATGGCAACATTGAGTGACCAGATTCTCACAGAAAACTCTCCCTGTCAACCAAGTACTCCCTATGGAGTGAGTAAATTTAAAGCAGAAAAAGCCTTAATTGAGCTCTCGCAACACAGTAAAATGAAGTGGACAATTTTCCGCCCTACTTTAGTTTATGGGCCAGGAAACCCAGGGAATATGGAACGATTAATGAAACTGGTAAAAATAGGTTTACCATTGCCATTTGGAAAAGTCAAAAATCGACGTAGTTTTATTTATGTGGGTAACTTAGTAACGGCGATCGCCCACTCTCTCAACCATCCCCAAGCATTCAATCAAACATTTTTAATCAGTGATGGTCAAGACATTTCTACCCCAGAACTGGTTAAAAAAATTGCCCAACAAATGGAAAAATCCTGTCAAATGTTACCAGTTCCCCCCAAAATGCTCCAACTACTGGGTTATCTTGGAGACTTAGGGGAAAAAATAACCCACAAACAATTGTCACTCAATAGCTATACCATTAATAGACTACTGGGGTCTTTGTTTGTGGATAGTAATTACATACAAAATACCCTAAAATGGCAACCACCCTATACCATAGATGACGGGATAGAAAAAACCATAAAACCATGATCTCATTGTTAATATTGTCAATTGCAAGTTTTACAATTAGTCTGCTCACAGTTTATTTAATTAAACAACGTTTTTCTCAACAGTTACTCGATATTCCCAATGAGCGCTCCTCCCACACCCAACCTACACCCAGAGGTGGTGGACTGGGTTTTATTCTCGCTTTTGGAATTACCAGCATAGTTGCCACAGTCTTAGGTTTACCCAGTCATTTAACTTTATGGCTGGTTATTATTCCTTTAAGTATTATTGGTATTTTGGATGATTTCGGTGGAGTATCGGCAGGAATTAGGTATTTAGTCCAACTTAGTGCAGCAAGTATCGTTATCTTTTACTTTGGCTCCTTTTTTTGGGGAATGGAAAGTATGGGGATAGTTGGGGAAGTACTTACCATCGGTTTAACAGCGATCGCCATTACCGCCTTAATTAATTTTTACAACTTTATGGATGGATTAGATGGTTTATTAGCTGGGTGTAGTGTTATTCAGCTAGGGTTTTTAGCAATTTATTTAAACCAACCCATTTTTTGGTTATTAGTTGCCGCAATTTTTGGCTTTTTATGGTGGAACTGGTCACCAGCGAAAATATTTATGGGAGATGCAGGGAGTACAGTATTAGGAGCAACAGTAGCGATCGCCTTACTCCTAGAAGACAACCCAGTGCGTGCATGGCAAGCTGCAGCCATTACCTTACCCCCAGTAACTGATGCAGTTTATACTCTGGTTCGCCGTTTACTCCGTCAAGAAAACATTTTTCAAGCCCACCGCTGTCATTTGTATCAAAGGCTACAGAAATCTGGATGGACTCACTCACAAGTAGCTATAACTTACATCATTATTAATATAATAGTAGCTTTGAATATCGGATTTTTAGGCACAACAGGAGCAATATGTAGTTTAATAGGGGTAATTTGCGCCATCATTGCAGGAGAAATTTATCTTAGTTATCAACAACCTATGACCAGTAAGCTATAAGAATTTTTACTCATATTTAAGAGGTTTAATGTGAAATACCTGGTAGATTTGCTTGACGCTCCTTATAATTCCCTTTCCAGACTAAATAAACGTCGACTACTAATGGGGATAGATGCCGTATTATTTGTCTTAGCGATCGCAGGAGCCTTTGCTCTCCGCTTTAACTCTGAATTAATATATAAATACGCAAGCACCTATTTTTGGCGGATTTTATTATTACTGGGGATTAAAATAGTCATTTTTAATCTCAAAGGAATGTACCGCCCAATTTTGCGTTATACAGGGTTAGAATTTTTATCCACCGTAGGCGCAGCAGTACTTTATAGCTCTGGGACACAAGTATTAATAGCATACTTACAGGGTTATTGGCCATTACCACGCTCAATTTTAATTATTGATGCTTTATTAACTTTAGTATTAGTCGTCGGGGTAAGATTAATCATACTCTGGTTATTTCGCCAAATCAAATATAGAGTTAGTGGGAATAAAGCACCAGAAAGGTTGGCCATATATGGTGCAGGAGTAGCAGGATCACAACTTGCCCGCGCTTTAATCCATGAAACAAAATATAGACTTATAGGATTTATAGATGACAACAAAGAACTGCAAGACCAAGTAATTCAAGGTGTTAGAGTTTATTCACCAGCAGAATTACCCAAACTGCTAGTAAATAAACCAATTGACACAGTAATTTTAGCAATGCCCACCATCAACAAGACCAAAAAAAGGCAAATTATTAATCATTTGCAGTCTTTAGAAATTTTTGTCAAAACCATACCCACCCCAGCAGAAATCTTATCTAACCAAGTTGCCATCAGTGAAATTAGAAACATTGATGTATCAGAATTATTAGGAAGAGAAGAAGTCCTACCAACCCCAGAACTACTTGGACTGAATATAACAGATAAATCAGTGCTGGTAACAGGCGCAGGAGGTTCCATCGGTTCCGAGTTATGTCGTCAGATTGCCCAGTTAAGACCAAAATGTCTAGTTTTATATGAAATTAGCGAATATTCTCTCTATACCATTGAAATGGAATTAACCGAAAAGTATTCCACGTTAAATATAGCAGCTTACTTAGGCAACGTAACCGATCAAATCCACTTAATGAGTGTGTTGAAAAAACATCAAGTAGACACAATTTACCATGCAGCAGCATATAAACACGTACCTTTGGTAGAAGCAAATCCAGCTCAGGGCATTTACAACAATGTTTTTGGCACTTTAACCACCGCTCGTTGCGCTGTTATCTGTGAAGTGAGTAACTTTGTCTTGGTTTCCACCGATAAAGCAGTACGCCCGACAAATGTAATGGGAGCAAGTAAACGCATCGCAGAGTTAGTTGTCCAAGGTTTAGCAAATAAAAATGAGACTACAACCTGCTTTGCTATTGTCCGCTTTGGGAATGTTCTTGATAGCAGCGGATCAGTAGTACCACGTTTCCGCAAACAAATTGCCTCGGGAAAACCAATCACAGTTACCCACCCTGATGTCACCCGTTATTTTATGTCTATCCCTGAAGCAGTAAGGCTCGTAATTCAAGCAGGTGCTATGGCAACAGGAGGCGAAGTATTTCTACTGGATATGGGCGAACCAATTCGTATTTATGATTTAGCAATACAAATGATTCGCCTTAGTGGTCTAGAACCAGGACGAGATATTGAAATTGAAATTACAGGACTTCGACCTGGAGAAAAACTATATGAAGAATTGCTAATAGATGGTGATAATATTCGCCCAACCAAACACCCTAAAATTTATTCAGCCCACGAACAGTTCAAAAGTTGGGAAATTCTACAACCTTTGCTTGAGGAATTGTTAGCAGAAGCTAGAATTAATAATAATGATGCTTTGCTTAGTAAAATTAAAGAGCTTGTCCCAGAATATCAACCTCAAAACTCAGCCCTCACTTCCACTTCCCACAACAAAAACTCAGTAATTTCCTCCGAAATTAAAATGAAAACCAAAAAAAGAATTTAAAAAATATCGGTAATTTCTGTGGCTATCAGCATCCTGGATATCTTTAAATAGAAAATAAGAATTAATCTCTCTCAAGGTTTTAGTCTATGTCTCAAGAAATTAACACAAATCAACTAAATAATCATTTATCAGCCGACATTGAACAAGCGATTCAAACCCAAAATTTATCCCTAGAAAAAAAATTAGAAGCTAAAGCAAATGAACAAGGAGAAAAAGAATATATTTTTATCGAAAATTTGACTTTACAACAAATAACAATTTGTTCAGATGATAATCAGGTAAATAACAACAAAAATAAGTTATTTGGCAATAATCTTGAAAAAATGCTGTTTAGATGTGCCTGTAGCTATTTCATAGGTGTACTTTTGTGGATAGCAGCTAACGAAAAATTGAAATTTATTCTGGTAAATAACCAAGAAAATCCAGTAATTGCTCAAAATGTTCAACTATCATCCGATGATTCTCAGTTTATAAAGTATCTCGCAGCAAGTTTAAAAGCTATTGAGCAACAACAACAACAACAACCAAAAATTAATCAGCAGTTGTCTCCCACTACCGAGCAAGAATCAACAGCAAATAACAAACAAAATACCAAAAATGATACACAAAAAAACCTAAAACTACCAGCAACAACACCTAGTCTTTCCCTCGCCAATGCCATCTCACAATTACATAAAACTCAAGCACTACCACCTCCCCTCTATCTCAGTAAAGTTCAGCCAATACTTCCAGTAAATGATAATATTTCTCCCTCTGTACCATCCTCTTCTAATTTACAACTCGTGGGATTATTAGCATCAGGCGATCGCTCTGTCGCTTTGTTTACAATTAATGGAATTACTCAAAGCATTAAACTAGGTGAAAAAATCGGCTCTACAGACTGGACTTTAACCTCAATAACCGAAAAACAAGCCATAATTAACCGCAATGGAGAATTACTATATATGGCAGTTGGTGAACAATTTTAACTAATGAATAATGAATAATTAATAATGAATAATTAATAATTAATAATTAATAATTAATAATGATATCTTAAACTAGAAAAGAAAATATGAATAATTAATTATTCATTATTCATTCTTCATTATTCATTATTCATTCTTCATTATTCATTCTTCATTCTTCATTCTTCAAAATAAACCAATCAAAAAAAAAATGAGTATATTTGATGATTTCAATAAGTTTCTCGAAGATAGACTAGATGAATTTTTACGCAATAATCCTCATCTAGAATTACAAGCATTAGAAGAACAATTAAGAGAACAAGAACAAGATACATTAAGATTAATTGCTGAGTTGCAGCTCCAAGAAAAACGTTTACAAGACGAAATTCTTACAGTAGCTCAAGAGATCCAAACTTGGCACGCAAGAGTTAATAAAGCTAAAGCTTTAAATAGATTAGATTTAGCTAACGCAGCTCAAGAAAGAGAAGCAGCTTTACTCCGCAAAGGCAATCAACTTTGGGGACAAATGGAAGGAGCAAAAAAACGCATAATTCAAGCAAAAGATTTGTTGCGTCAAATTCAGCAAAGAATAAAAGAAGTTCAAATAAAAGCCGCTGAAATGAAAAATGTTAAGGCAAAATCTCAAACTAATTCTAATTATAATTGGGATACCAGTGGCTGGAATCAAGGAGCAAATTATCATTCTTCCAGTGGCGGAGTATTTGACCCCCTTGACCAACAATTTCGCGATTTAGAAGTAAACGATGAACTCGATCAAATGAAACGAAATACCACTAAATAACCAGCAATTATTAACAAGAATCTAAATAAGTGCATCTCTGCGAAGACCCGATCTTACTTGAATAAAAAAACTGTATTTTTTCCAAGTATATTACTTTTGCCAAAACTTCTCAAACCACCCCCCCCTATTTTGCTATAATGAGAAACTGCCAAAATTTTATGCAGCCAGTAACCAGGAGGTAAAAAAATGTCTCGTATATGTGACTTAACAGGAAAAAAAGCTAACAACGGCTTTGCAGTATCCCACTCACACCGCAGAACCAAAAAACTACAGCAAGCAAACCTGCAAGAAAAGAAAATTTGGTGGCCAGAAGGCGATCGCTTTGTCAAATTAAAACTTTCTACCAAAGCTCTTAAAACCCTAAACAAAAAAGGTTTACAAGTAATGGCAAAAGAAGCGGGAATTAATCTTAATAATTATTAATCCCCATCATCCCCCTCCATTTTGCTCAAGCAGGGGGATTTTTATCAAAAATAAATGAGCTTTTTTACCCAATTGCCTATCCTCTAGTAATTATCCTGAAACCCTCCACAACAGCTTTTGAGTAGATCTGCGGTAGATAAACCAACCTGATAAATGCTATAAATAAAAACAGGTAAAAAAAATAGATTGGGCGAGGGGAAAAACAATGAAAACAGCAAAAAAGAAAAGCAGAAAACAACCAAATTTAATTGGGAAAAATTCAAATTTATCTCCCAAAACCATACCCCTCAGCCTCATCAAACTTGCCTTACAACCCAGTGAAACTGGTTTCTTAATGCCAATTGTCATCATGATAGGATTACTCCTCCTCGGATTAAGTACCACCATGATGATTACCTCCCAGGGAGATACACTCAGCTCTACAAGTCAGAAATATACAGCCCAGGGACTAGCTATCACCGAAGGTGGTATAAATAGAACCATAGCTAAACTTAACTCCAAATATCATAACTATCTCAGATATACTTATGACCCCAATGCCCAACTTGGAGATACAGCAGTAGATGAGTGGAGCACCCCCCCAGCAGAGGCTCCTGTGTGTCTAGCACCTGAAACATTCCCCACTGAACTAATGTCAGGCAATATTGGCAGCGGAAATTATGAACTATTAGCCTATCGTTATGATGCTGCCAGTGAAACAGGAACACTCTTAATACAAGGAAAAGAAGCCCCAGACAAAGCAGTAGCTAGACTGCAAATATCAACCACAATTTTTGACAAAATACTAGGCGGTACCTTCCCAGGTTTATATGCCATCGACTTTATGAACATGGCTAACAACAAAGTATTGGCAACAATTGGAGATACTGGTGAATCAGCCAATGTAATCTGTGGTGACTGCCCCCTCATCAACCCCGCAACCGACTGTGAAAATGGCGAACCCACTCAACAAGCTTTATTAGATGCCATTGGTTCAAATAATGCAGACTTTATCCAAGGAGAAATAGTCCTCACACCTCTGGTACTGCCAACTATTCCTGAACAACCCACAGCAGATTGTAGTGTTTCAAATCCACCCTGCACCAATATCATCGCTTCAGTTATTACAGGTACTAAAACCTTCCCTTTTGCAAGCCATAAAGCCACAGAAGGGATATATTATTACCAAATGGCAGGCATAGATATGTCAGGTAGTGCTATAAAAAATACTGTCACCTTTGGTCCTCCTAGTACTACTGCTAATTATAAAGGTACAAGCTATCGCGTTTATGTCACAGGTAACATAAACATGGGCGGTCAATCTGAGCTAGTAAATACCATAGGCAATCCAGGCGACTTAGTAATATTTGGTAAGCTTGATGATGGTGATGATACTTACGATCAAATCTTTACCCTCAACGGCGGTTCTCAAGGACTAAAAATGTTCATCTATGCACCTGATGCCAAGATAACCGTAAATGGTGGAAGTGCAGATCCTGACTTATCAGGAGCAGTATGGGCCAGAGTCTGGGATGGTTCAAGCTCCACCAACGTAGAAATCAGAGTACCCGATGATATGCCCGACTTTTTAGAAACTTCCCTCGGTGAAGAATATGTCATAGGCGTTTCCCAAAACAAAACCACCCCCATCACCAGTTGGGAACAAAAAGAAGCAAATTAATTCCGTAGGGGGCGGTGACTGAGCGAAGTCGAAGTGTGGTCACAGAGCCCAGTCGAAGTGCGCTCACTCGACCTTTTGCAACCCCCCCCTTAACCCCCCCCCTTAGTAAGGCAGGGCTGTTTCATTTTACTTATGTAATTGCATTTTCGAGATTAACAAAAGTCTTTTGTAACTAACTAATAAAATTTTGTTCTCATTTACCAACCTAACCCGCGCAGGCGGGTTTTGTCTATGTAGCAACGGGTTTCAACCCGTTGCGATACGGTTATGATTAAAAAATTTTTGACTACTTGACAGCAATTAACCCCTAAAAACCTTATTATACAAGGCTTTTAACAATTATCAAATTTTTAAATGAAACAGCCCCCCGAACCAGCGGGGGGGGGTAGGGGGGTTTTTACGGTTTTGCAAGAGGACTACTGAGGGTAGTCGAAGTGTCCGATAAACTTCGTGGAAATGCAGTGACCACCCGCCCTCACCCATAAAATTAATTTTGTCAAATGCTGTAGGGGATTTAATTGAAACTTTAACTTTATTCAATCAATTAAACTCACCCCATCTTAACCAAAAGATCCTGAGAATGTAAAAAATTTTCAGTATCTTTTCGGTTGACTTTTGCTTGAATAAAATGCTATAATTTTACTAAGTAAATTTACTAACACATTAATAGATATCATTCAAAACAAACCAAGAAGCTCAACAGGTGGCGACTATGAATAAAAGAATATTTAACAAAATAATTTCCAGTCCTGTCAAACCAGGCAACCCAGCCAGTAACAGAGAAAAAGGCTTTACCTTTCCAGTAGCAATGGCTACTGGCTTACTTATTGTAGGTATTGCTATGGCAGCAAGTATGAACGCCAAAAGTGGCGAACTAGACGCAGAAAGCAAAAAGCAAAACCAGCAAGCCATGGCAGTAGCAGAAGGTGGCTCTGCTCGCACCATGAAAAACCTCAATGATAGTAAATATGCTCGGTGGCTTAAAGGTAATTATCAAAACGGTCAGTGGACTTTTTTAGATTCCAACTCAAATACATATTGTGATAACAGCGTCACTCCTAAAGTTGCCATAACATCGGGTTACATTGGCGATAACGAGAAGAAAAATATTTTTAAACTTCACGAGTATAAATACAATGATCAGGGTACTGATGATCCATTAGATGACACAGGAACTTTTACTGTTGATGCTCAAAGAAAGAAAAATAATGAACAAGCAGGGGGAGCAAGGGTGAAAATCACAGTAAAACTCTACAATCCTGATGAACCTCGTAGCAGGGAAGATACTTTTCCTGGCTTGTACGCTAAAACTTATATTGACATAGGCAATGGCAATGTAAAAGATGATGCTGATTTATTTACTGTAGATGGTGTTAACAACGCTAATGTTCTTTGTGAAAATTGTGAAATACCAGCAAGTACAATAAATAACTATTATTGTGAGCCAGACTCGGCAGCAGCACAAGAAGCAGCTAAAGATGCTATTTGTAAGGGGAGTTGTCCCAAAAGTGAGGTAGATGGAAAAATTTATGTAGGACCAGTAGATCTTCCACCTGTACTTACACCTCCAGCAAATGAAGCAAATAAAAATGTTCAAACTAGCCTTTTAACAACTCCCTGTACTGACAGCTCCAAATGTTCAAACTAGCCTTTTAACAACTCCTAAGAATAATTAAAAAATGATTTTCACACTCTGCTCTCTCCCTCTAGGAGAGTTGAAACTAGGCATATCTGTAGCAATTCAAAATTGATAGACATAATTTATAAACGGAGAACAAACCATGACTAAGAATAATAAAAAACTACATAAAAAGTTAACTTTGGGTAAATCAAGTAAATTTTTACTGAAATCAACTATGTTTTCTGCTATGCTAGGTAGTTTTTTAATAGGAGGCAGCTTGCTCGTAACTGCTAAATCAGATAAATCAGATAAGCCAAGTGATTCAACCTGCGTAGAAGCAAACTACCCCGCCAGAGATGCTAATTGCAAAATAACAGATAAATATGAGATTAAATCAGCAGATAATCTGGTTATTTTTCACTATGAATTTAACTCAAATAAAATTGAACTAAAAGGTAATGATACTACCACAATTGACACCTCTGATGTTTGTGTAGTAACATCAAATGGTAACGTGGAAGCAATTTATGCCATGCCAGACATATCTAAATCAGGACTACTTCCTAAAGACCAATCTTGCAATACAACAACAGGTGGCAAAACTTACACCAAATATGAATCTAGAGTTTACTTCTACGTTTATGCAAACGAATTTGATGTGGGTGGTAAAGGAATTTACCATGCAGCTAATGATGGATATGGAAAACCAGGATCTTTTCGGATCTATGGCAACCCAGAAGGCGGAAGTGCACAAACTTTTGATTTTAAAGGTAATGTGTGCATAGACGCTTTTATTTACGCTCCCACAGCAACAGCAAAACTATCAGGTGGTGGCGGTGGCGCTAAATGTAATGATGATCAACTTCCTGGCATAACAGGCGCTGTATGGGTTAATGAGTGGGATGGTACGGGTAATGCTGAAGGTTCAGCTATTCATGTTCCAGATAACCTAGCAGAAGCATTAGGAGACGATATTTATCGGGATGGTAACACAGGATTAAAATTACCTAAAATTGATGCAACTGTAGGATTTGAACCAGTAGAACGCTCAAATTGATTAACTCCTTCGTAATTTACTCAAAGCGCCATTAAATCCCAATAATCCCAACTCAATAAATAATGTCTAAACTAATGAAGTGATTATTAAGAATTGTGTCTTGGTAATCACTTTATCATTGATTTAGGGAACCATTAAAATAGTGACTCCAAACAGAACAGGAGGACAAATGATACAAGATAAAATCCCTCAAAAACCCAAAAAACCAGACCAAGAACAAGGCTTCACCATGTTGGAGGTGTTATTCTCCATCCTTATTATATTTGCCTTTCTCATGGGATCACTCCAAGCAATGGTATATGCTGCTGTATTCAGAGTTAAAGCACTGGAAAAATCAGAAGCCACTACTTGGATCCAACAAGACTTAGAATATGTGAGATACAAAGCGTATGAATTAGAGGGAAATGAAGCACTCTGTGACAGTGGCTATGCCCAAGCCTTAATAGATGATATGAAGCTTCCTGACACTGAAACTAAAGAGTTATTCCCAAAAAAAACCTATACATTAATAAGAACTTTTACCCCTTCTACAGAACCACCTTTTGACAGACTGATAATAAATTATAGAGTACCAAACCCACAATACCCAGACGATCTAGATCGAGACATATCAACAATAGACACGGAGGTAATTCCAAATGCTGCATTTGACTGCACCTAAAAATAATCGTGGCTTTACCCTCATAGAAAACCTCATCATCCTAGTCATTTTAGGCGTGCTAACCGCCATCACAGTACCTAGTATAGTAGGTGTGTATAATAGACAGCAACTGAATTATTCAGTAAACCTGGTAAGAGGAGCATTGCAAGAAGCACAACGAGAAGCAATGCGCCAAGGAAAACAATGTAGTGTAGAGATAAAGAGTACGATGCTCACCAGCCCCGATGGTTGTTTATTAAGTAACCGCGAGCTACCTAGTGTAGTCACAATTTACCCTCCCACAACAGCACAATTTGGCATTCGTGGTAATTTCCAATTGAAAAGTAGCCCTAGCTCTAACTTAGTTATTAGTCTTGAAGCTGAAAATGTGAATGAAAAACAATGTGTAGAGGTCAGCTATCCATTAGGAATGATTAGAACTGGGATTTATAAAAATGATGAATGTCAAAAGAAACCTTAAACACAAGTATTTTATCCAACCTTACCATTGATTTTGGTTAAAATAATATTACAAGAAGGAGAAGGTTATGAATAAAAATATGATAAAAAAAATATTTAAAAGTAAATCCTCACAAGGCTTTACCATGTTAGAATTACTCTTAGCAGCATCTATGAGTTCCATCGTCTTGACAGGAGCAGGTTGGGCATTACTTCAAATGATGCAAGCTAGTGCCAAATCAGAAGATCAAAGTCTCGCCAGATTAGAGCTCAACCGTGCCTTAGATTTTATCGCCAATGAAATCAAAATGGCTGAAATTATTAATACAATACAAGCCCCAGAAGACAATACTGTTGTTTTACTTAATATTCCTATTCTTAATCCAGAAAATAATACAGATAAGTATGTTAGGTATTTTATTGAGTCAGCTAATGCAGGTTCAGTTTGGCAAGGTCCGAAAGTGATTAAGCGCTACGGACCTCCTATCAACATTGACGGTACTTATTCTGACAATACTTGGCAAACTGATACTCTAATAGATTTTATCAGCGATGAGGTAGTTACTCCCGAGTGCCCCTCTGGTTTGAACAATATTTACCCAAAAGGGGTAAAACAGGGTTTTTATACCTGTGTAGATGGTAATCAAAAAATAGCCAAAATCTTCATTCAAGGAGTAGACCGAGATGGTAACTCCATATCCACAGTAGAGAGCATGGTTTATGCCAGAAGTTCCTCAACATCCCCATAATAAATACTCCTGTTGGGCTAATTGTTGCTCCAGAGAAAAAAAAATACACCTTTTATAAACAATTACATAAATACATTTTAAAAGAGACAGCAGAAGTTTAGTTTTTCCAGCTTTTTAGCTTGATTAAGGCGTAGGTAATAGCTTTTCCACAATTTACAAGAGATAGCTTGATCTGGTTAGGAAATCGTGAATTGACAGAGGTCACTGAGCGCAGTCGAAGTGACCTCTGTCAATTCACATAAATTGTGAAGTAACCTCGGTCACTGAGCGCAGTCGAAGTAACCTCGGTCACTGAGCGCAGTCGAAGTGACCTCTGTCAATTCACATAAATTGTGAAGTAACCAAGGTCACTGAGCGCAGTCGAAGTGACCTCTGTCAATTCACATAAATTGTGAAGTAACCAAGGTCACTGAGCGCAGTCGAAGTGACCTCTGTCAATTCACATAAATTGTGAAGTAACTAAGGTCACTGAGCGCAGTCGAAGTAACCAAGGTCACTTCGACTGCGCTCAGTGACCTTGGTTACTTCACAATTTCCTAACCAGCCCTCTCGTTGCTATATGTATCAAACTTGATTTAAGAAGAAAAAAAAGCGATCGCGAGTAATTCGAGCCGATCGCCTTTTTGACGCTTCAGTTTTGAAAAAGCCTATAAATCGCGGTACTCTTTACCGTGCCAAACTCTTAAGATAACTATCAGATTTTCATCAGTATAAAGATATCGCACAACATAATTATCTACGACAAATTCTCGTACTCCGTCAAGTTCCAAAACAGGACGACCAATTGCAGGAAAGAGAGTAAGTTTGCCAATGGCTTGTCTCAAACGAAGAGAAACATTTTCTGCAGCCTCTGGGTTATTAACAGCGATAAACTCTCTCAGCCGTTTTAAATCCTCTACAGCGCTAGCTGAGAATTGTAGCTGAGTCATATTTGTCTGCCTTGTTCAAAATCAGTTCCCCAAGATGCCAGCCATTGCATAATCTCTTCACCAGCAATAATACGACCAGTTTCTAGGTCAGCAAGAGCTGCTTGAGTTTCAAGCAGCATTTGTTGTTTGCGCTCTTCTCGTTCTATGTATACTCTAAGAGCATCATTAATAATCCAACTTTTAGAACGCCTCAATGTTTGAGCCACGCCATCGAGCTTGCTTTCCAAGTCATCATCGAGCCTAAAGCTTGTGGTACTCATTTTTTCACAGCCTCATTAATACAAATTAATGCACATTATTATAACAGAAGTAAGCAACTCAGCGATTTAGAATTAAAATCCTTATATCATAAGGCTTTGAGTCTAATATTATCTACCACCCAACCTAGAGAAACCCCACATTTTCGCCAAAAATTTACAAAAAAGTTGCATTGTTCAAATAACAACTGTATAATGAATACAGCTACGACTCAAACTGAAAAATAAAACAGTTCAGCCTATCACATCAGGAATAAGACTTAAGTAGCAAGGGAGTTATTTTAATGATGAACTTAAAACTAAGCAAGGGTTTCACTCTGGCAGAAAACCTTATCATTTTGGTAATTGTAGGGATACTGGCGGCGATCGCTATTCCCAACATCAGGGGAATGTATAACCAAGCTCAAGTCAACCAAGCAACCAATATGGTACGGGGAGCGATGCAGGAAGCGCAAAGAGAAGCAATGAGAAAAAGTAAACAATGCAAAATTAAATTTGACACAATCATAGTAAATGGACAAATAAGACATAGGGTTACAAACGAGTTACCCCAGAAATGTTTATTAAGCGATCGCCTTTTACCCCAGGGAGTCACACTTCAGCATAACAACAACGACACAATTAACTATGGCATGAAAGGAAACACCACCACCATGAAAACCATGAGAATATCTGCACCTGGGGTAGCAGAAGAAAAATGTCTAGTCATCTCAATGCCCTTAGCAATAGTAAGACAGGGAGCATATCACCATGATGGGGGGGGAATAAGCGCCAGCAAATGCAAAAAAAATTAAATCAGTAAAGCACCAACCAGTAGTTATTTTTCACTAAAAACTGAAAACCGAAAACAAACCTCGCTGTGAGTTAGCCCAGGCTTTTCTCCTGTAGCGTGGAGCGAAAAAAGGTTTTAACATGAGTGCTCGAAAAATGCTATAATTTTAGAAAATCAGCGACAAGTTGAACCACGCGCTTTTGATGGTGAAACTCCTGCAACATAATTGAAACAAAGGATTGAAAAAATCGTCAGTATGACAATTTAATGGCTCAGAGGCAGCGTGGGGAGTGTTCCCGACTGGCTTAGGCTGCCTACAATATCAAAAGTAAGCATACAGCTAGGCATTAGCCTAGTCAAGATGTGTAGGGCGTTTTTGACTGCGCCAAAGTGATATTTTTTACGTGATGATTTATGTAAAAAATATCAAGAAAGAACAGAAGCGTTGCCTGTGGCTTTAGCCCAGCGTAGCGATTCCTTTAAGAATCCGCGTCGTTTTAACGCGCGGAGAAGTCAACTCTACCCAAAAAATAGAGACAAGGGGCGCCCATCCCCTTGTCTTTATTCATCTTTCAAAAATTTTGTCCCTTACAACTCTTTCTTTGCTATATAACTGGTAACTGCTCACTGCTCACTGGTAACTGGTAACTGCTCACTGCTCACTGGTAACTGGTAACTGCTCACTGCTCACTGGTAACTGGTAACTGCTCACTGCTCACTGGTAACTGGTAACTGCTCACTGCTCACTGCCTTAACATTTAGTCACAAAAAGCTAAAACCTCTGAAGCCTTTTCATATCAGAGGTTTTAACCTTTTTATTCCCCTCAAAATTCAGAAAAAATGTAAAGAAATATAACAATTTAGCGTCAAAAAGGCAAAACCGCTTGACAGTAAGAGAAAAACTCGCTAAAGTAAAAACATGCAAAAAAAAACAGCGAGCCAAAAAAAGCAACCTGTAAAAAACAAGTAGCAGGCGAAAAACTAGCGGATGTGGGAGTCTGTTGACAGACTTGAAGCAATGGTGGTGTTAACCCGATTGCGGGAAGGGAAATTTCCAGAATCCACGTCTTGTGAAAGGGTGGAGATGTCAAACGGGTAAAAAAATAAGATTTATATGCAGGAGAAGCAAAAAGTTACGTTATATATACCGCCAGGGATACATCGCCAGCTTAAAATAAGAGCGGCGATAGATACAGAATCAATGTCAGCGATAGTAGAAAAAGCGATCGCATTTTACTTGAAACATCCAGAACAAGTAGAAGAAGCGGAAGCAGAAAGCTACGGGAAAACCCATCAAGTACACATATGTCCAGAATGCAGTGCCGCAATGGTAGAGCGAGAAGGGAAAATGGTATCATTAAAAAACCAGCCAAGTGTGATCAATGATGAGGAGTTTCTAGTAAGAGAAAAAGTAAAATCCGCGAGTGATACTCAAGGAAAAGAGAAGTTGGTTCCTTGCTAAAGGGGAACGCCAACAACGAGAAAAGTGGTAAACCCGTAAGTAAATAAAGGTCGATGTTATGAAAGAAGAGCTAAATATATTAGTACAAGCTCAATATCCTCTAATCTATCTGGTAACTTCAGAAGAAGAACGAGCAGAGGAAGCGATAAATACAATAGCGCAGACAAAGACACAGCATCGGCGGGTGTTTATCTGGACGGTAACCCACGGAATCGTTGAGTATGGTCAGCCCCGACAAACAACTCAACATAACACAGTATCGCCAGAAGCAGCAATAGAATGGGTAGTAAGGCAGCGAGAACCAGGGATATATATATTTAAAGATTTACATCCATATATAGAATCACCACCAGTAACAAGGTGGTTGAGAGATGCGATCGCAAGCTTCAAGGGGACAGAGAAAATAATAGTATTAATGTCACCATTTCAGCAGATTCCCATAGAATTAGAAAAAGACGCGGTAGTGTTAGATTATCCACTGCCAAGCATAGGTGAACTGAATGAGGTTCTCTCAGAACAACTACAGAAGACCAAAAGCAAGAAAACAAGCACAGAAGTAAGGGAAAAACTGCTGAGAGCAGCTCTAGGATTAACTAGAGATGAAGCAGAAAAAGTGTATCGCAAAGCAAATGTAAAAGCAGGTCGTTTAACAGAAAGCGAAGTAGAGATAATTCTATCAGAGAAAAAGCAATTAATCCGCCGCAACGGAATACTAGAATACATAGAAGAAGATGAAACCATAGACGCGATCGGTGGTCTAGACGAACTGAAACGGTGGTTAAGACAAAGAGCCAATGCTTTTACAGAAAAAGCGAGGGAGTATGGACTTCCCCAACCCAAAGGGATGTTAATACTGGGAGTACCAGGATGTGGAAAATCACTCCTGGCGAAAACAACCTGCCGTCTGTGGGGGTTACCCCTACTGAGACTAGATATGGGAAGGGTGTATGATGGGTCAATGGTAGGGCGATCGGAAGCCAACTTACGCAACGCACTCAAAACAGCAGAATCCATATCACCAGTAATTCTATTTATAGACGAATTAGACAAAGCCTTTGCAGGGGGTACAGGGTCAGCGGACTCAGATGGTGGCACTTCCAGCCGTATATTCGGTTCATTCCTAACCTGGATGCAGGAAAAAACATCCCCAGTATTTGTGATGGCAACCGCAAACCGAGTAGAAAGATTACCAGGGGAGTTTCTCCGCAAAGGTCGCTTCGATGAAATATTTTTTGTTGATTTACCAACGTCAGAAGAGCGTCAAGATATTTTCAAAATTCACCTCGGCAAAAGACGCAAGGATACAAATCGTTTCGATATCGAGCAATTAGCCAAAGTATCAGATGGATTTTCAGGAGCAGAGATCGAGCAGGCAATAATCGCTGCAATGTATGATGCCTTTGCTCAAGACAGGGAATTTACGCAGTTAGATATCATCGCTGCGATAAAATCAACCCTACCTCTGTCTCGCACAATGACTGAGCAGGTTACTGCCCTACGGGACTGGGCACGCCAAAGAGCGCGACCTGCATCAGCCTCCGTTGCTGAATATCAGCGAATGGAGTTTTAACAAGCTTTCTCCTGCTCCCAACAGGAGGAAAGGCTAGCTAAAGCTAGCATTATTGCAAAAAAACCGTTTTAGGCGGTAGTAATCAAAAAACATCAAGTTGTTGTTTAGTTCTCATCTACTGGAGGAAATCTCATGTCTCACTTTAGCACATTACGCACCAAAATCACCGACGCTGAAATCTTAAAGAACTCTCTGCGTGACTTAGGTATTACTACCAAGACAGAAGCTGAGGTACGTGGTTACAATGGTCAACAAGTACGTGCAGATATCGTAGCTGTTCTAGAAGGCGAATATGATTTAGGTTGGTCTCGCAATAGCGATGGTAGCTTCGATTTAATCGCTGATCTCTGGGGTGTTGCTAAGAAGCACAACCAAACCGAACTTATCAATTCTATTAATCAAAAATACGCTGTTAACAAGACCTTAGCTGAAGTTAAGCAGCGTGGTTTGCAGAACGCCAATGTAAAATTGGTTGTCCAAAAATAATCATTGAAGCGCGTTCCCAAGCTTAGGGTTGACCAGTACTGCTGGCTTAACCCTTTTCTTCTCAAAAGTAAGACCCATTTAAGGGTCATTTTTTTTGTTTCGTTTTTGTTTTATGCAACACATAAAACCCATGACTCAATTAATTAATACTTTAGTTATACAAAATTAATATAAACTAAGTTCTGCACCACCATCAAATCCTATCTAGCTAAGTAAAACTATATTGTATAAAATATGTTTCGTAACTGAATTTGGTATTAAAAATAAGTTTGAAAAAACAAAAAACTTATTCATTTATGTAGAATTTTGAAGGAATAAAATAACGTTTAAACGGTAATTTTGGTTGCGGATTTGGTATCCACTGCAAGCAATTGTTAATTGCTAATTATTTATTGTTAATTATAAATCCAAGTCATAAAACTCTGATTTTAGTTCTCGTTCCATTAGAGCTTGAACTGCTTGATCTGGCGTTATTTTACCTGTTAAAAGACGATATACTTGATAAGAAATTGGGACAGGAATTTCTTGTTTATTTGCTAAATTTATGAGGACATTAGTGGTGTTAATTCCCTCAGCAGTTCCTTCTAATTCTGCTAAAATTTGGTCTAATGTTTTCCCTTGAGCGAGTCCATAACCTACTTGATAATTGCGAGAAAGAGGACTATCACAAGTTGCGAGTAAATCGCCTAAACCTGATAAACCAAAAAAAGTTTCAGCAGCAGCACCTAATTTAGTACCAATGCGAATCATTTCGGGTAAAGCTCTTGTTAAAAGTGCTGCTTTAGCGTTTTTTCCTAGTTGCAAACCATCACAGACACCAGAGGCGATCGCCATGACATTTTTCAATGTTCCGCCTAATTCTGTTCCCAGGGGGTCGTTATTTATGTATACTCTAAAAGTTCCTGATGCAAATATTGCTTGAACTGTTTCTGCTGCTTTTTCATTAATACTAGAAACCACTGTAGCTGCTGGTAAACCATTTTTAATTTCTTTTGAAAGATTTGGACCTGATAAAACCACAATAGGATTTTCTGGAAAAGCATGATACCAAAGTTGAGAGGGGGTATGAGTAGTAACAGGATCTAAGCCTTTTGTTGCAGTTACAATTATTGTTGATGGGGATATTTTTAGTTGTTGGAGTTGTTCAATTATGGGGGAAACTCCTTGCATAGAAACTGCGGAAAGAATAACATTTGCACCCCTAATTACTGACTCTAAACTTTCTGGGTTACTGCGCGACCACAAAGTGACTGAATGAGCATTGTGAGAGGCTAAACTTGCTAAAGTTGTACCCCAGATACCTGCACCGATGATAGTTAAATTTGTCTTTTGATTTGTCACCGTTTATCAATTGAGTTAAATAAAATTACCCTTTTTAGGACAAGGGGCTGAAGCCCCTTGTCTAGCTCCAGAGCCATACCGCGTCCATGTCCAAAATGGAGTACGATTAAGAAAAGCGATCGCCATTTATTCAGAGAAAGCAAATAATGATAAACAAGGCAGAAGTAAGCAGTTGCATTGCCGTAACTGGTACACCATAGCGGAGAAAAGTTTTAAAAGAAATTATCCGCCCATGCTGCTCAGAAATTCCTGCTGCGACAATATTAGAGGATGCTCCCAGTAAAGTGCCATTTCCTCCTAAGGTTGCTCCAAACATCATGGCATAGAAGAGAGGCAAAACTTCTGGGGGAAACTGACCCTGGAAACCTGGATCTAAGACTTCAGGACCTACTAAATTAACGTTGACTAGGTATTCTTTTAATAAGGGAACCATAGCTGCTACCAGGGGAATATTAGGGATAACGCTGGAGAGAATACCCACAACAAAGAGTAAAGTCAGAGAACCTAAAGCAATATTTTGACCTAAAACTAAGGCTAACAAAGCAGATAAACTGCTAACTACTCCTGTTTTTTGCAGTCCACCAATTAAAACAAAGATCGCCATAAAAAATACCAAGGTAGTCCAGTCTACATCGCGCAAGATGTTATTCACCGAATCTATTTTAGTTTTGTGAGCGATGAGTAAAGCTAAAGCGGAACCCAATAAAGCAACCGCTGCAGGAGAAATGGGAACAGGGAGTAATTCTCCCACCACAAAAAACACCACCATAAAAGCGAAAAGTAAACCGCCCCAGGTTAAAGCAACAGGATGATTAATTTTTGGGTGTGGGAGATGTTCTAAATCATCCAGTTTTTGCCGCCAAATTTTTTTAAATAAAAACGGCAGCATAACTAATACTGTCACAACCGCAATTACTCCACCTAGACTCATACGCACTAGGTAATCCATAAAAGTAATATTAATGCCATCGCCAACAATAAAGGTTGCTGGGTCACCCACCAGAGTTAGTAGTCCAGCACTATTAGCCACGAACACCATTAAAATTAGTAAAGGTACAAAATCCACTCCTATTTCTTGGGCGATGGGGGGAAGTAAAGGGGCTAATAACATAACAGTTGTGGCATTTGGCAACATGGCACAAATAGGAGTTGTAATAAAAACAATTGCCAACAAAAGTCTTTTACCTTGCCCTTTAGCAATTAATACCATTTGGTTGCCTAAATATTCAAATACCTTAGTAGGTTCAAAGGCTCTGACCATTACCATGACACCAAAGAATAATGACAAGGTGGCATAACCCTTGCTAACATATTCTATAGCTTCTCCCAGAGTCATAATATGGGCAAAAACCAAGATTAATGCGCCCAAAAAAGCAGCAATGGTTAAATGCAACCACTCTGTAATAATAGCAACCATTACTGCAATAAATGTTGCAGCAGCAATAATTGCGGGGAAAGTTTCCACGAGAGAGCCACCAGAGCTGATGGCTATAGCTAAGTTATATGACATTTTCAATGCCTCACAGATTCAACAACTAGGTACAACACACAGAGCAGTACCAGCAGAACCAACTGATGAGATCGAGACATTGGTAACAATGCTGATTTCTTCAGTCTCCTCTCAATGCTTACGGAGTTAGCTGACGGACTAGGACTAAGAGTTGTCCTTCTCTTTAGAGATACGCCCCAAAATTTGGTTCCCCCGCTTCGTTTCCTTACTGAAAAAGTAACGAATTAAGCTGACTTACTCTAGTTAAAATAAAGGATAGCATATTTTTTGCATTTTGACCACTCTAATTTTTCAGATTTGCCTAATCCCTGGCAATAGCTTTTGATTACATTAATTGTGCTATTGTTTGAGTAAGGGATTATTTATTTATTGGAAATGAATTTTTATTTGGGAATTGATTTTGGAACTTCTGGTGCAAGGGGAATAGTAATTGATCTTAATGAAGCTATTTGCACTCAAGTAGAATATAGTTTTAGTAAGTCGACGGTGGAAAATTGGGCTATTATTTGGCAAACAACTTTGTTTAGTTTAATTGAAAAGATACCAACTGAAATTAGGGAGAAAATCAAGGCGATCGCCATTAATGGTACTTCTGCTTCTGTTCTCCTTTGTGATAGGAATGGCAACCCAATTACTGCACCACTTTTATATAATGATAGTCGAGGAATAGAGGTATTAGACAAGGTAAAAGCTATAGCTCCACCAAATCATGTGGTGATTAGTTCAACTTCTTCTTTAGCAAAACTTTTTTGGTATTTTCAACAACCCATAACTCCCCCCTTACAAAGGGGGGATGGGGGGGATAGTAAGCTTTCTCAAGCTGTTTATTTTTTGCATCAAGCAGATTGGTTAGCATTTTTGTTGCATGGTAAATTAGGTATTAGTGATTATCATAATGCTCTCAAATTGGGTTATGATGTGCACCACCTATGTTATCCTCAGTGGTTGGAGGAGTTACCATTTTTTCCCCTTCTCCCTCAAGTAGTTGCACCAGGTACTCCTATAGGTGAAGTAACTCCAGAAGTTGCTCAACAATTTGGGTTGCAGCCTGATTGTTTGGTCTGTGCAGGAACTACGGATAGTATTGCAGCATTTTTAGCAAGTGGAGTGACTACCCCAGGGGAAGCGGTGACATCTTTGGGTTCTACTTTGGTGTTGAAATTGTTAAGTTTAACTCCAGTAGAGGATGCTAGGTATGGGATATATAGTCATAGATTAGACCTCTCCCAGCCCCCCCTTGTCAAGGGGGGGAGTTTGGGAAAAATGTGCCCCCAACCGCATCAGGGGAAGGGGGGGAGTAAGGTATTATGGTTGACTGGGGGAGCATCAAATACAGGGGGAGCGGTGTTGCGCCACTTTTTTAGTGATGCAGAGTTGGTAAGTTTGAGTAGGGAGATAAATGGGGAAAAAATGAGTGATAAGGATTATTATCCGTTGTTGAAAAAAGGCGATCGCTTTCCTGTTAATGATCCAGAGTTGCCCCCGAGACTAACACCTCGCCCTGATAATTCGGTACAATTTTTACATGGCTTGTTAGAAGGTATGGCGCGAATTGAAGCACTAGGCTATAGATTGTTACAAGAATTGGGAGCTACACCTCTAACCAGAGTTTATACTGCTGGAGGTGGAGCAAAAAATCTCACTTGGCAAATTATTCGCCAGCGTAACTTGGGAGTGCCAGTACAAACTTCAGTGAATACAGCCGCAGCTTTTGGCAGTGCGTTATTAGCCAAAAACAATGTGCTAGGATGATAGATTGCAGCATTTTAATTTAATTAACTATGGCTCTAACTCAAGAAAAAAAACAAGAATTAATTTCCGAATATCAAATTCACGAGACTGATACAGGTTCAGCAGATTTACAAGTGGCTATACTTAGTACCAGGATCAACCAGCTTACTGAGCATTTGAAAAAGAATAAAAAAGATCATTCTTCTCGTAGAGGACTATTAAAAATGATCGGTCGTCGTAAAGGTTTGTTAACCTATATTCAAAAAGAAGATGAGGAGCGTTATCGACAGCTAATCACTCGTCTTGGTATTCGCGGTTAAATACATTAAAAAGTTATGTCCCCTGAATCGAAAGAGGAAAATTTGCCTTTTGAACCCCGTCGAAAAAAGAAAAAACCGACGAAAAAATCCCCAGTAACAGCCCCAGTTGCTGATACCAAACCGAAAAATTCAGCTGAGAGCAAGAAAGCAAACAAACCCCCCTTTGAAAGGGGGGAGAAAAATGCGAGTTTATCTGCTATTCCTGATGGGGTAAGTAAGCGGATGGTGCGACGCATGGCTCTGTTTTCTGGTATTCCTACAGCTTTGGGAATTTCATCGTTTGTTGTTTTTTACTTAATTGTGAGCAATGAATTGTTTAAAGTTCCTACAACTGCTGTGTTGTTAGTGAGTTTGGGTTTCTTCGGTTTGGGTGTTTTAGGGTTAAGCTATGGCATCCTTTCTACTTCCTGGGATGAAGATAGACTTGGGAGTTGGTTCGGTTTTGAAGAGTTTACCCTCAACTTTGGACGTATGACTTCTGCATGGCGTGCAGCTAGAAAAGAGGCAAAATAGTCATTAGTCATTGGTCCTTAGTCATTAGTCATTAGTCCTTAGCTAAATGTTATGATGTTTTTAAGAAAAATTAAGAATTTTTTAGAAAACATACGTTTGACCAATGACCAATGACTAAGGACCAATGACTAAGGACTAATGACCAATGACTAATGACTAATGACTACATTGAATAAGGATATGTGAAATGATTGTAGTAATGAAAGTGGGCTCACCAGAAGCGGAAATAAATCGTGTGAGTGAAGAATTTGAAGGATGGGGTTTGACACCAGAAAAAATTGTGGGGAAGCACAAAGTGGTCATTGGTTTGGTGGGTGAAACTGTCTCTCTTAACCCAGAACAAATCCAAGAAGTAAGCCCCTGGATAGAAACAGTGCTACGGGTAGAACGACCTTTTAAACGGGCAAGTTTAGAATACCGTCATGGGGAACCCAGTGAGGTGGTGGTTTCTACTCCTAATGGTGCTGTGAGTTTTGGCTACAATCAACCAGTTGTGGTAGTAGCTGGTCCCTGTTCGGTGGAAAATGAGGCAATGATAGTAGAAACAGCGATGCGGGTAAAAGCTGCAGGAGCTCAGTTTCTACGGGGTGGTGCTTATAAACCACGTACGTCTCCCTATGCTTTCCAGGGACATGGAGAAAGTGCTCTAAATTTATTGGCTGCTGCAAGGGAAGCTAGTGGGTTGGGTATTATTACAGAGGTAATGGATACCGCAGATTTGGAAAGGATAGCTGAGGTAGCTGATGTTATACAAGTTGGGGCAAGAAATATGCAGAATTTCTCCCTGTTGAAAAAAGTTGGCGCTCAGGATAAACCAGTGTTGTTGAAGCGGGGAATGGCTGCAACTATTACCGACTGGTTGATGGCTGCAGAGTATATTTTGGCAGCAGGTAACTCAAATGTGATTCTCTGTGAGCGCGGAATCCGTACTTTTGATTCAGAATATACCAGGAATACTTTGGATTTGGCAGTGCTTCCTGTGTTGCGCTCCCTCACTCATCTACCGATTATGATTGACCCAAGTCATGGTACAGGGAAATCAGAATATGTGCCAACAATGGCAAAAGCAGCGATCGCCGCTGGTACTGACTCATTAATGATTGAAGTGCATCCCAACCCTGCAAAAGCGTTGTCTGATGGGCCTCAATCCCTTACTCCAGAAGGGTTTGACCGTTTAATGGAAGAACTAGCAGTAATCGGCAAAGTTGTAGGACGCTGGAAACAACCAGCTATGGCAGTAGTTTAATCAGTGACCACGTACCAGGAACCAGTGAGCAGTTAATAGTTACCAATGAGGAGTGAGTAGTTAATAGTTACAATTTCAACAATATGAATTAAATTCACATTAATTGTGAATCATGCTCTGAATTTAAACCCGCGCTAAAAGAAGCCAAGGAAAAAGTGAATTTGGGGCTTTTGGTTAGTCCAGTTGATAGTTATCTTGTCCATTTGTGAAAAGCCCCAAATTCACTTTTTCCTTGATTCATTTCTTGGCGGGTTTTGTTTGGGTAGCCATAGGTTTTAACCTATGGCAAAATTAAAGAGTTACAATTTCAACAATATGAATTAAATTCACATTAATTGTGATACACTCCACCAGCCGATTTTTTAGCTAATAAAACTGATAGCTTTACTTACACTATTACTGACAAAAATAACCAGACAGCAACCGCAACGGTAAATGTCTTAGCAATCCCAATTTTTGTGGAACAAAATAATAACCTCAATCCCTTTTTCTCAGTGGATGTGGGAAGTTATGCTAATCCAGCGCTCGCCGATTTAGATGGAGATAATTACCAGGATGTTTTAATCGGAAATGATTTGGAAAGCGTTCAATATTTCCGCAATGAATCGGGAACTTTTACCGAAGTTACAGGAAGTGATAACCCATTTAATGATATGGTTTTAGGAAAAGAACCCAGTCCAACAATTGGTGACTTAGATGGGGATGGAGATAATGATGTTTTAATAGGAGATGAACTAGGAAAGATAAAATATTTTGAAAATAACGGAGGAATTTTTACCGAAAAAACAGGAAGTGATAATCCATTAGATGGAGTAAATGTAGGAGTAGATGCGTCTCCAGCAATGGGTGATTTGGATGGAGATAATGACCTTGATTTGTTAGTAGGGGAGTTTACAGGTAAAATAAAGTATTTTAAAAATGAAGGTGGGACGTTTACCGAACAAATAGGAAATAATAACCCCTTCTCTCAAATAAATGTGTACAGTGATGCAAGTCCCACAATTGTTGACTTTGATGGAGATGGAGATGATGATGTTTTAGTGGGAAATGATTGGGGTGAGCTACTGTACTTCCAAAATAATCAAGGGAGTTTTGAGCAATTAAAAGGCGATCGCCTTTTTGAGGGAATAAATACAGGAGAAGAAACTAGCCCAGCAATGGGAGACTTAGATGAAGATGGAGATGTAGATGTTTTAATCGGGGTGGTTGATGGAACTCTGAAGTATTTAGAGAACAATCCAGGGGATATCCTCACAGGTACGCCAGCTTCTGATACTTTTGTACTTGGAGATCTTAATAGTAGTTTCTATGCTAATAAGGGAGAAGAAGACTATGCTTTAATTCAAAACTTTGACCCATCTTCAGATATTATTCAACTCAATGGAACTGTAGAAAACTATCAACTGGGTGTTTCTCCAGTAGGGTTAGAAGAAGGTACAGCAATTTTACTAAATTCAACTGAATTAATAGGGATTGTTGAGGGAGTTTCTGAGTTAAATATTGAGGCTGATTATTTCAGTTTTATTTAGGTAGGAAGGGAAAGTAGGGAAGGTTTAAATTTGAGGTTTGCTCCTAAGAAATTGCTCAGGAAAAGTGGCAATGTACTTAGAAGGCGATCGCCTTCCCTTTTCCCAGTTTTCCTACCAGGAATTTTCCCAAAAACAGGTGTTAATATTTCCCAAAAACCAAAAACGAAAAACCAAGTATATTTATCAAAAAAAAAGTGGAGGTAACTATGGCAAAAAAACCTGTATTTGTGGAACAAGATCAAATAGTCAATACTAGATTTTTATGCTCGATACGGATAATCAATAAATGATCCGGTTTGTTGAGCGTCGTTTAAAACCTTATTTTGCTGGTAGGGTAATTAACCCTACCATTTTCTCTGCTTAATAGTTATTAATAAAACCTCTAGGAAATATAACGAGCATTAAAGAGCGATCGCCAATCCTTATAAATATTTCCCAGGAAAAAATAAAGACAGAAAAATTAACAAAATTTAATATTTAAATTGGGAGTTTTAGGATTATAATTAAGAGCAAACCAAAGCCGCTAAAACCAGGTTTTGGGGATTTGTATAAAGAAAAAAAAAATGTGGAGAAAAAATGGCAAAAAAACCTGTATTTGTGGAACAAGATAATTTCCTCAATCCTTTGTTTGGGGTGGAGGTGGGATTTGGAGCAGCTCCAACAGTAGGGGATTTAGATGGGGATGGAGATAAGGATATTTTAGTAGGTGATGGTTGGTCAGACCTAAAGTATTTCCGCAACCAAGGAGGTAGTTTTACAGAAATCAAAGAGGGTAAAAATCCTTTTGAGGGAGTGGAGCTAGAAAGTTATGCAGTTCCAAAAATATTTGATTGGGATGGAGATGGAGATGAAGATGTTTTAGTAGGTAATTATAAAGGAAGAATTGAATACTTGCGCAATCAGGGAGATAGTTTTACGGAACTAGCAGGAGATGAGAATCCCTTTAATGGAGTGGAAGTGGGAAATTCTTATGAATATTATTATCATGGTGATTATCATGTAACATACTATAATGGTGATGCAGTTCCCACATTATTTGACGTAGATGGAGATGGGGATGAGGATTTGTTAGTAGGTGATTATTACGGAAGAATAAATTATTTCCGCAACGATCAAAATAATTTGACTGAAGTAACAGGAAGTGAGAATCCTTTTGATGTTGTTGATGTGGGCGAGAATGCAGCACCCACAGTACTTGACGTAGATGGGGATGGGGATGAAGATATTTTAGTAGGTAATAAAGCAGGAGAAATCCGATATTTTCACTTAAAAAAAGATAGCTGGACTGAAGTAACAGGAAGTAAAAATCCTTTTAATGGAGTGAATGTAGGCGGCTACGCAAAACCCGCAGGATTTGACAGAGAAGGAGATGGAGATGAAGATGTTTTAGTAGGAAATAGTGCAGGGGAAATCAAGTATTTTCAGAATTTAACCATTGAGGTAAATGAGTCTCCCATTGCTGTGGATGATTCTGTTGGGATTGCCAAAAACAAGCCAACAACTATTGATGTTCTGGAAAATGATGTTGAGCCAGAAAAAGAAGCAATTTCCCTCATAGAATTTGAAAAAAATACAGAGCGTGGGGGAACTATTAAACGGGATAATAATGGAACGCCAGAAGACTTAACCGATGATAAATTAATTTACACTCCACCTGTTGATTTTTCCCTGAATGAAACTGATAGCTTCACTTACACAATTGCTGACACGAATAACCAGAAAACTACCGCAACAGTAAATGTCTTAGCCATCCCAATTTTTGGGGAACAAAATAATAGCTTCAATCCCTTTTTCGGAGTGGATGTGGGAGATAATGCTATACCAACAATAGGGGATTTAGATGGAGATGGAGATGAGGATGTTTTAGTAGGTAATGGGGGAGGAGAACTAAAGTATTTCCGTAATGAAGGGGATAGTTTTACCGAATTAATAGGAAGTGAGAACCCCTTTGATGGAGTGAATGTAATAGTTAAAAAATCTTACTATGGATATTATTATTATGGTAATGCTATACCAGCAATAGGGGATTTAGATGGAGATGGAGATGAGGATGTTTTAGTAGGTAATGGTGAAGGAGAAATCCTCTATTTCCGCAATGAGGGAGCTAGCTTTATAGAAGTAACAGCAAGTGAGCACCCCTTTGATGAATTGTATATGGACTGGAACTCAGTTCCTGCAATAGGAGATTTAGATGGGGATTTAGATGAGGATGTTTTGATAAGTAATAGTGAAGGAGAAATCCTTTATTTCCGCAATGAGGGAGCTAGCTTTATAGAAGTAACAGGCAGTGACAATCCCTTTGAGGGAGTGGATGTTGATAATACTTATTACGATGAAGACCTAAGTCCAATAATAGGAGATTTAGATGAGGATGGAGATGAAGATGTTTTAGTAGGTAATACTGAAGGAGAAATCCTTTATTTCCGCAATGATGGAGCTAGCTTTATAGAACTAACAGGAAATGAGAACCCTTTTGCTCAAATCAGGTTAGAATTTTTGGAAATTCCTACATTAGGGGACATAAATGGAGATGGAGATGAAGACCTTGTAATAGGTCAAAATTACGGAGAAATCAAGTATTTTGAGAATTTAAACATTGATGTAAATGATGCTCCGATCGCAATGGATGACTCTGTTGGGGTTGGTAAAAATAAGCCAATAACTATTAATGTCCTAAAAAATGATTTTGAGCCTGAAAAAGAAGCAATTGCCCTGGTTGAATTTGAAGGGAATACAGGGCTTGGGGGAAAGGTTGAGCGAGATGAAAATGAAACGCCAGAAGACTTAACCGATGATCAATTAATTTACACTCCACCAGCTGAATTTTCAGTGAATGAAACTGATAGTTTCACTTACACAATTGCTGACCCAAATAACCAGACTGCTACCGCAACAGTAAATATTTTAGCCATCCCAATTTTTCAGGAACAAAATAATAGCCTCAATCCCTTTTTAGGAGTAAATGTGGAATGGAATGCAACTCCAACAGCAGGGGATTTGGATGGGGATGGTTCGGAGGATGTTTTACTAGTTAACGGTTACGGAGAAATTAATTATTTTGAGAATAATGGAGACAATTTTACTCAAGTAAAAGATAGTAAAAATCCCTTTGATGGAGTGAATTTAAACGACGGGAATTTAGTTTCTGCAATAGGAGATGTGGATGAGGATGGGGATGAGGATCTTTTAGTAGGTCAATATGGAAAAATCAGGTATTTCCGCAATTATGGAGATAGCTGGGCTGAACCAATAGGAAATAGTAACCCCTTCCTTGAAGTGAATATGGAGCAAAATGCAGCTCCAGCAATAGGGGATTTAGATGGGGATGGGGATGAGGATGTTTTAGTAGGTAATGAGCAAGGAAAAATTGAATATTTCCGCAATGAAAAAGGTAGCTTTACTCAACTTCTAGGAAGTGATAATCCCTTTGATGGAGTGAATGTGGGCGGGAGTTCTTATGATAAGCAAGTTAGTCCAGCAATAATAGATTTAGATTCTGATGGAGATGAGGATGTTTTAGTAGGTAATAGTGATGGAGAAATCTTCTATTTCCGCAATGAAAAAGGTAGCTTTACTCAACTTCCAGGTAGTGAGAATCCCTTTGATAAAGTGAATGTGGGCGGAAAGGCTACTTTGACAGAAATTGACTTAAATAAAGATGGAGATCCAGATGTTTTAGTAGGAAATGGAGAAGGAAAAATCAAGTATTTTGAAAACCTAAGCATTGATATCAATGACCCTGCTATTGCAACAGATAACTTTGTAGGTATTTCCGAAAATCAGCCAAAAACTCTTAATGTCCTAAAAAATGATTTTGACCCAGAAGGAGAACCAATTTCTTTAATTGACTTTGCTGCAAATACAGAAGCTTCGGGAACAGTTGAACGGGATGATAATAAAACCCCAGAAGATTTAACAGATGATAAGTTAATCTACACTCCACCAGCTGATTTTTCTCTGAATGATACTGATAGCTTTACTTACACTATTGCTGACCCAAATAACCAGACTGTTACCGCAACAGTAAATATTTTAGCTATCCCAATTTTTGTGAAACAAGATAATAACCGCAATCCCTTTAAAGGAGTGGATGTGGGAGATGATGCAGCTCCAACAGTAGGGGATTTAGATGAGGATGGAGATGAGGATGTTTTAATAGGTAAGAGTTGGGGAGGGATCAATTATTTCCGCAATGAAGGAGGTAAATTTACGGAAGTAACAGGAAGTGATAACCCCTTTGATGAAGTTGATGGATTTTTTGGTGTTAACCCAACAATACTTGACGCAGACTCTGATGGAGATGAGGATGTTTTAGTAAGTAATAATGATGGAAACCTTTTATATTTCGTCAATAAGAAAGGTAGCTTTACAGAACTTAAAGGAAGTGATAACCCCTTTAAAGAAATCAAGGTAGGATACAATGCTACTCCTACAGCAATTGACGCAGACTCCGATGGAGATGAGGATCTTTTAGTAGGTAATGGTGACGGAAATATAAAATATTTTCAGAATGAAAAAGGGAGTTTTACAGAAGTAACAGGAACTGATAACCCCTTTTTGAAAGTAAAAGTAAAATTTTCTTCAGCTCCCACAGTATTTGACGCAGACTCTGATGGAGATGAGGATCTTTTAGTAGGTAATGGTGACGGAAACATTAAATTATTTCGCAATGAAGGAGGTAGTTTTACTAAAGCATTAGGAAGTCAAAATCCCTTTAAGGGAGTTGAGATGGGATCTGATGCAAAACCCACAATATTTGACGCAGATAAAGATGAGGATGAAGATGTTTTAGTAGGTAATGGTGACGGAGAAATTAAGTATTTTGAGAATTTAACCATTGATGTTACTGAAGTGGATATTCTCACAGGTACGCCAAGTTCTGATACTTTTACACTTGGAAATAATAATAATAGTTTCTACGCTAATAATGGAGAACAAGATTATGCTTTAATTAAAAAGTTTAACCCCGATTTTGATATTATTGAACTTCACCGAACTGCTGCACAATATCAATTAAAAGCTTCTCCCATAGGGTTAGAAGAAGGTACAGCAATTTTTCTTAACTCTACTGAGTTAATTGGGATTGTTGAGGGAGTTTCTGAGCTAAATCTTAAGGCTGATTATTTCAGTTTTATTTAGGTTGGAAGGGAAAAATAGGAAAGTAGGGAAGGCTGACAATTAAAGTTTTATCCTAAGAAATTGCTCAGGAAAAGTGGCAATGTATTTAGAAGGCGATCGCCTTCCCATTTCCCAGTTTTCCTACCAGGAATTTTCCCAAAAACATGTGTTAATATTTCCCAAAAACCAAAAACCAAAAACCAAGTATATTTATCAAAAATAAAGTGGAGGTAACTATGGCAAAAAATCCTGTATTTGTGGAACAAGATCAAATAGTCAATCCCTTAAAAAAAGTAAATGTAATCTCTTATGCAGCTCCAGCAATAGGAGATTTGGATGGGGATGGTGACGAGGATGTTTTAGTAGGTAATAATGAGGGAATAATCAAATATTTCCGCAAACAAGGAAATAGTTTTATTGAAGTCAAAGAAAATAAAAATCCTTTTAATGGAGTGGATGTTGACGAGAATGCAGCACCAACAATATTTGATTGGGATGGAGATGGAGATCAAGATGTTTTGGTAGGTAATAATAGGGGAGAAATCAAATATTTCCGCAATGATAGTGATAGTTTTACCGAACTGACAGGAGATGAAAATCCCTTTAAAGAAGTGGAAGTGGGAAATAATTTTTCTTGTTGTCATGGGTATTATTATACTAATGGTAATTCTGTTATCACATTATTTGACGTAGATGGAGATGGGGATGAAGACTTGTTAGTAGGTGATTATTACGGAAAAATTAACTATTTCCGCAACGATGGAGATAGCTTAACTGAAATAACAGACAGTGATAATCCTTTTGATTTAATTGATGTTGGTGGGGATGCTGCTCCTAGAATATTTGATGTAGATGGGGATGGTTTGGATGATGATCTTTTAGTTGGAAATCGAGCAGGAGAAATCCGATATTTTAGCTTAAAAGGGGATAGCTGGAGTGAAGTAACAGGAAGTAAAAATCCTTTTAAGGGAGTCAATGTAGGTGGAGGGGCAAAACCCATAGGATTTGACGTAAATGGAGATGGGGATCAAGATATTTTCGTGGGGAATAGTGGAGGAAAAATCAACTATTTTGAGAACCTAAAAATTGATGTAAACGATGCTCCTCTGGGAAAAAATGACCCAATTGGGATATCTGAAAATAATCCCCTAAACATTAATGTTTTAAAAAATGATTTTGAACCAGAAGCAGAAGCAATTTCTCTCATCAAATTTGAAGGAAAAACAAAAGCAGGGGGAACTGTTGAAAGGGATAATAAGGGAACACCAGGAGACAAAACAGATGATCAATTAATTTATACTCCACCAGCTAATTTTTCTCTGAATGAAACTGACAGTTTTACCTACACTATTGCTGATCCTAATAACCAGAAGGATACAGCTAAAGTAAAGGTCTTAGCTATTCCACTTTTTGTGGAACAAAGTAATATCTTAAACCCTTTTAAGACAGTGAATGTGGTTAGGAATGCAAAGGGAACACTAGGGGATTTGGATGGGGATGGAGATGAGGATCTTTTAGTAGGAAACTGGTGGGGAGAAATCAAATATTTCCGCAATAAGGAAGATAGTTTTATCGAACTTTCAGGAAGTAAAAACCCCTTTAATGGAGTGGATGTTTTCTTAGCAGCACCTACAATACTTGACGTAGATGGGGATGGGGATCAAGATGTTTTAATAGGTCACTCTTCAGGCAATATAAAATATTTCCAGAAGAATGGAGCTAATTTTAGCGAACTTTCAGGAAGTAAAAATCCTTTTGATGGAGTGGATGTGGACTGGTATGCAGCACCCACAGGAGTTGATATAGATGGGGATGGGGATGAGGATGTTTTGATAGGAAATGAAGCAGGAGAAATCAAATATTTCCGCAATAATGGAGATAGTTTTACCGAACAAAAAGGCAATAAAAATCCCTTTAAAGGAGTAGATGTGGGAGACTATGCAGCACCCACAGGAGTTGATGCAGATGGGGATGGGGATGAGGATGTTTTGATAGGAAATCAAGCAGGAAAAATTAAATATTTCCGCAATAATGGAGATAGTTTTACTCAATTAAGGGTAAGTCAAAATCCCTTTAGCAAAGTCAATGTAGGCTATGATACAGCACCAACGGGATTTGATGCAGATGGGGATGGGGATGAGGATCTTTTAATAGGAAATAAAGACGGAAAAATTAAATATTTTGAGAATTTAATCATTGATGTAAATGACCCTCCCATAGCCAAAAATGACTCTGTTGGAATCTCTAAAAAAACTCCTGTAACTATAAATGTGTTTAAAAATGATGTTGACCCAGAAACAAAACCTATTTCGCTGATGAAATTTGAAGCGAATACAAAAGCAGGAGGAAAGGTTGAGCGGGATAATAGGGGAACACCAGGAGACAAAACAGATGATAGATTAATTTACACTCCACCAGCTAATTTTTCTCTAAACGAAACTGATAGCTTTAGTTACACAATTGTTGACTCTAATAACCAGACGGATACAGCTAAAGTAAATATCTTAGTAATTCCACTTTTTGTGGAACAAGATAATTTTCTCAATCCCTTTAAGAAAGTCCAGGTAGACTGGAATGCTTCAGCAGAAATATTTGATTTAGATGGGGATGGGGATGAGGATGTTTTAGTAGGTAATGATAAAGGAAAAATTCAATATTTCCGCAATAATGGAGATAGTTTTACTGAACTAACAGGACAAGATAATCCCTTTAATGAGGTAAATAATGTGGGTGGGTATGGTTCGCCTAGAAATGCTTCACCTGAAGTATTTGACGTAGATGGGGATGGAGATTTTGATGTTTTAGTAGGTAATGATCAAGGAAAAATCCAATATTTCCGCAATAATGGAGATGGTTTTAAGGAAATCAAGAATAATCCTTTCGCTCAGGTAAATGTGGGTGGGAATGCTTCGCCTGCAGAATTTGACGTAGATGGGGATGGAGATCAAGATTTATTAGTAGGAAATAGTAGCGGAAAAATCTCATATTTCCGCAAGGATAAAGATGGTTTTATTAAACTAATAGGAAAAGATAATCCTTTTGAAACAATCAAGGTGGGTGATAATAATTATTTAGATAATGCTTCTCCTGAAGTATTTGATGTAGATACCGATGGAGATTTTGATGTTTTAGTAGGTAATGATAACGGAGAAATCAAATATTTTCGCAACGAGGGAAATGGTTTTATTGAACAAAAAGGAATTAAGAATGCCTTTTTCGGAGTGGATGTGGGCTGGAATGCAACTCTCACAAAATTTGACGTAGATACCGATGGAGATTTTGATATTTTAGTCGCCAATGGCGATGGAGAAATCAAGTATTCTGAAAATCTAACTATCGATCAAAATGATGCTCCTATAGCGAAAAATAATTTCATTGGCATTTCTAGCAAAAATCCCAGAAAAATTAATGTGTTAAGTAATGATATTGAACCAGAAAAAGACCCAATTTCTTTAATAAAATTTCAGAGAAATACAAAAGCAGGAGGAACTGTTCAGCGTGATAATAATGGAACTTCAGGAAACCAAACAGATGATAAGTTAATTTATACTCCACCAGCTAATTTTGACCTGAATGATACTGATAGTTTTACTTACACTATTGCTGACCCTAATAACCAGAAATCTACAGCAACTGTAAATATCTTAGCTATCCCAATTTTGGGGGAACAAGATAATAGTTTAAACCCCTTTTACACATTGGATTTTGTACAAAGTGCAGCGCCAGGAGTAGGAGATTTAGATGGGGACGGAGATGATGATATTTTAATAGGAAATAGGAACGGATTTATAGAATATTTCCGCAACGATGGTGATGGATTTACTCAAGGAAATGATAACCCCTTTGAAGGAATGGATGTGGGACGTAGTGTTGCTCCAGAAATATTTGATGTTGATGGAGATGGGGATGAGGATGTTTTGGTAGGAAATTGGAACGGAAAAATCAAATATTTTCGCAATGATGGTGAGAGTTTTACTGAACTAACAGGAAAAGATAACCCCTTTAATAAAGTGAATGTGGGTGGGTATGCTAATCCCACGGGATTTGATGTTGATGGGGATGGGGATGAAGATCTTTTGATAGGTAATGGAGGAGGAAAAATCCAATATTTCCGCAATGATGGTGAGAGTTTTACTGAACTAACAGGAAAGAATAACCCCTTTAATAAAGTGAATGTAGGCTATTCTGCAGCACCTACGGGAGTTGACTTAGATCAGAATGGAGTTCAAGATTTGTTAGTAGGTAATTCAGAAGGAGAAATCAAGTATTTTCACAATAATGGTGAGACTTTTACTGAACTAAAAGTAAATCAGAATCCCTTTAAAGGAGTGGATGTAGGTTCAAGTGCAGATCCTGTAGGATTTGACATAAATGGAGATGGTTGGGAGGATGTTTTGGTTGGTACTTGGGAGTATGTTTCAATTTTTAACCGTTATGGACAAATAAAGTATTTTGAGAATTTAACTGTTGATCTTACTCCAGTGGATATTCTCACAGGTACGCCAAGTTCTGATACTTTTACACTTGGAAATAATAATATTAGTTTCTCCGCCAATATTATTTAATTAAAGGGAACTCCAGAAAAATATCAACTAGGTAGTTTTAAAAAAAAATACTTTAGTATTTTTTTAAAATTCAACTGAATTAATAAGGATTGTTGAGGGAGTTTCTCAGCTAAATCTTAAGGCTGATTATTTCAGTTTTATTTAGGTAGAATAGGAAAAAATAGGGAAAGTAGGGAAGGATTAAAATTGAGATTTGATCCTAAGAAATTGCTCAGGAAAAGTAGCAGTGTACTTAGAAGGCGATCGCCTTCTCATTTCCCAGTTTTTTTTCTAAAATAGACCTCTTGCAAAAGTCAAATTAAACCCAAAATTGATAGAGATTGCGATAAAAATCAATCACTTTTCCTTTAATCTATTTATCAATTTTTCCCTTTCCTTAATTTTTTGAATTTAGCAATTCTATCGCTTAACATAAACTAAAGCGCCGCCAATTTCTTCTAGGGTAAAATCATTAGTTATCTTTAATAAAGATTCTGAGGAACTAACAAACAAATACCCTTCTTCTGGCATACTTTCATAAAATAAGCGCACAGTTTTTTTTATTGTTTCTTCACTAAAATAAATAAACACATTGCGACAAAAAATAAAGGGAACTGCGGCATATTTTCTCACTTCTGACTCCTCGAGTAAATTAACTCTATCCCAATTTATTTGTTGATGGAGAATTGGTTCTATGCGCCAGCCTAATTTTTCTTGTGTAAAATATTTTAGTTTTAAGTATTCGGATAAATTCCTAAATGAATGTTCTCTATACAATCCTTTTTTGGCGTGAGCTAGTACTTTTTCACTAGCATCAGTGGCATTAATTTCTACATCTGAAAAGTACAAACCTGCTTCTTTTACTGCCATAGCAATAGTTAAAGGTTCTTCTCCTGTAGCGGTGGCGGCGCACCAAATCCGCGCGGGAATGTTATACTTAGCTAAATATTTTGGGATTAAAACATCTACTAATGCTTTTATTTGGTCAAACTCTCGCCAGAAAAAACTTTCTGGGACGGAAAGTGTATCCATCAGGGCTAACCATTCTATTTCTGCATCTTCGTCATATTTAAGCAGATAATAATAATCCAAAAAGGAACTTAATCCTAATTCAAGCACCCGAGGTGAAAGTTTATGCACTAATAAATCTTTTTGGTCTTGACGATAATTTAGACCTGTGCGCTCTTGAATTATTTTACTTAAAAGTAAAAAAGTACTTTCATTTAAGGTTAATGGTTCTAGACTAAAATCCATAGCTTTAGAGTTAAATTAGTTTATAGTCATTAGTCATTGGTCATTGGTCATTGGTCATTGGTCATTAGTCATTAGTCATTGGTCATTGGTCATTAGTAAAACATTATGATGTTTTTTTGAAATTTTAAGAGTTTACTAAAAGAAATACATAAGACTAAGGACTAATGACTAATGACCAATGACTAATGACTAATGACCAATGACTAATGACTAATGACTAATGACAAACATTTGAGAGATTTTGCTGTGTTTTTTAGCTGCGCGCCGCACTACGAAATCTGGATCGCGATCTGCCATTGCTGTGATGAAGCTGTCAGCATGGCGATTTCCAAGCAGAGATAAAGATTTAATAGCTGCAAGTCTTACTTGTGCACAAGCGTCTTCTAATGCTGTTATCAAAAATTCTGAGGCTTGGGGATGTTTTAAATGGGTTAATATTTCTACTACGGCGGAACGAACTTCTGGTAATGGGTGTTTTAATTTTTCTCCTAAAACTGTTAAATGTTTGAGTCCTTTGGTTTTTGCTGCTTCTGCAATACAATATGGACGCAGTGTCTTGTTGGTTGTTAGTTCTAAAAGGCTATCTAAAGCATCGGTATTATCCACTTTAGCAATGGCATTGAGTCCTGTTTGTTGCTCAAGAGGGTCTTGGGTTTGACTCACATGGGTTTTTATTGCTTCGATCGCCTCTTTACTCCCCAGAGTGCCTAAAGCTGTTAGTGTAGTTATCCTGATGCTTTGATTGGCTGCTGACAATGCTGGTAATATTACTGCCAAAGCTGTGGGAAATGGTAATTTACCCAAAGCGGCGATCGCCGTTGTTGTCAACTCTTCATTTTCTGGGTCTTCCAACTTGATCAGTGGTGCAAGTAACTGCACTGCTTGGGGGTTACCACTATTTCCCAGTGCTTTTGTTGCTGCTAAAAGCACTGGGTTTACTGTTTCTGTTTGCAACAGATGGGCTAACTTCTGAAAAACTGCATTTTCATAAGGTTTCCCCTGACATACTCGCTCAATGCCATGAATAGCATAATAACGTACCCAGAAGTCTGGGTCTTCTAAACCCGCCAGTAAATGGGGCAAAGAGTTTACCCCATCCATTTGAGCAAGACTTCTAATAGCTGCTGCTCTTACTTTGGCTTTTTGTTGCTTTTGCAGTCCCAAAAATATTAACTTTAGATCTATTTCACCTCCTCCAAGATAGGGCAGTTGTTCCATGGCTACAGCGCGCAGTTTTTCTGCTCCATAGCAAGCTACTGAGCGGATAAAATTTTGGTATTCTGGCAATGCGAAATAACCTGCTATGCGGATAGCATTCTCTTGTAGATAAAAATTTTCCTCCGCAAACAAAGGGAGGAGACGCTCTGATAACTCTGGTGGTCTAAGGGTGTTGATAGTATTCATTGCTGCTGTGCGTACTCCTGGATGTGAATGCCCTAATAAATCAAACACTTGTTGAGGTACTACACCCCCTAGTCTTCCCAGTGCTTTTACTCCTGCAATAATTAATTCTGGTTCTTCACTGTTTAAAAGTTTATTTATTCCTGCAACTGAGATGATGGAGTCTAATATCAGTGGAGAAAAACTTGATTTTTTATTATTTAATTCCCCAATGAGATATTGAAATAAAGATTTAAATTCCTCTTGCTTCAAATACTCTGGTAATTCTTGTGTGTCATACCTTCCGATCGCCGCTATGACTATGGTGCGTAATTTTTCTTCTGATAAAAGCCCCACCATTGCTTTTTCTACTTCTTGCCCATTCAACCAGCTTAAAACTAACACTAGAGCTATTTTTTCTTCTCCTGAAGCTTGCTCAAGGGCAGAGAGTAAGTTTTTTTTCCCTGTTACTGAGATTGCTTTATTTACCAGTCCACTAATTTGGATGCCAAAGCCGTAGGTACTTTCATAGCGGTTGTAGAGCATTGCCAGGGCTTTTGCTATCGGACTTGTTGCTACTTCAACGTTGTTTAATAATTCTACTAAGGAAAATACTACATCTGCTTCTCCTAACTGGGCTAAAGCGCTGGCTGTTGGCTCCCAGAGTATGTCATCTTCTAAGAGGGGGAGTAACTCTGAGCTAATACTTGCATCCCCAATGCGCATTAAAGCTGCTAATGCTGGAAAAGCTAAAAAGAAATCCCGCGACTGGGCAATTTTTACTAACTTTTCTACTGCGGCGGTGGCTTGTAACTGTCCTAATGCTTCGATAGTATGATAACGTACGGTCACAACTGGGTCATCTAAACATTTAATCAATCCTGGTATTGCCCTTTTGTCTCCTTTTTCTCCTAATGCTTGGGCGATATAGAAGCGCACTTCATGGTCATCATCTGTTAAACACTCCAACATTTTTGGCAGTGTATCTATTTTGCTATCTTTTAATACTTCTATTATGCTATTTAAGAGGCTGAGGTTTTGATGTTTTGTCCTAACTAGGTGCAACAATTCTGTTACTAGGGTTTGGTCTTTTTCTTGTTGCAATGCTTCAATAGCGATTCGTCGCACTTGCCAGTTTTCTTCTGCTAATGCGGCAATTAATACGTTTTTGCTGTCGGAAGATATTTCTAACAGGGGGGCGATCGCCTTTACTATTTCCAGTTTTGCTGTAGAGTTATTCCAGGCGATCGCCAGTTTTTTTGCTTGTTCCAATTGCTGAGTGACATCTTCCACTGTTATATGCAATCCCACTACACTATTTTTTTTATTTTCTCGCAAAGGTTTTATAAGCACCTTTTGCTGCATTTTTGGGAAGGAAGCTGATGGTTTGCTCGGAGGAGTTGGTATCATAAACCTAACTTGTTTTGGAGTAATTTTTGCTCCTCTCCCAGTGGTGATGCAGTTATGGAGTATTCTGACCACTTTTTGATTTATATTCGGCCAAATTTCGGTTATAGCTTTGCCACAGAAGGAATTTATAACCCCTAATTTTTCCTTGATCCCTATTGGTTTTGCTGGATAATTCCAGGTGCGGATGACTAATTTTGTGTCGGTGGTAAAGTCTGCCACTAAATATTCTGACATTAAATTACACCTTTATATACTTTTGATTAACTACAGTTATTTTTGATTAATTTAATTCTAAGATATTTTATTTTAAATACTTCTTTTTTTTTTGCTTAATCTTACTTGCCTTTTTTCTTACTATACAAGTTGCTTTAGCCCCTTGTCTTCCAGGGCTTGCCCTAGATCATAACTTGAGAAAAATCATATAAATTGCTATTTTTTTCCCTAATCTTTTTAGTATTTTATAATTGTTTTAAGTGCGTTACCTGATAGTAACGCACCCTACGGGATCAAAACTATTCAGCAGTTATTGCGACAGCTAATTCAATCAATTCATCACTGAGCTGCTTAGTTTGTTTAACATCTTCATAATTTTGCTCAGTAACCTTGCGAATATTATTTATATCGCCAAGAATAACCTCTGCAATTTTAGAATGCTCGCGGTTGGCATTGCTAATAAGCTTGATTTGTTTGGAGACATTCTGCGCACCATTGGAGATATCTTTAGTAGCGCGGGATTGCTCTTTCATAGCTTTAGCCACTTGCTGAGATTGTCGGCGCATACCTTCTACCGCCACCGTAATCTGATTTGCAGCACTAGCTTGTTCTGTCATAGCTTTACTGACGTTATTAATCATGCTGGCTAGGCGTTGCGCTTCTTGAGAAATTTGTCCGCTACTTGTTGCTTGTTCTGCTACCGCCCGTGCTGTTCTGTCTGCACTACGTCGCATTGAGTCTCCTGCTTTTTGAATTTCACTTAAACCCTTAGTTTGTTCAGCCATAGATTTGCGAACCTTCAACGCCTCATTTGTAGTTGATTGAGCAGCTTTGAGCACGTTGCGGGCTGATTTTGCTTGTTCGTTCATTGCTCCCCTTACCTGCTGGGACAATTTCCGTACATGGTTGGTAGCTTGAACGATACCTTCTGCGGTTTTTGCCTGTTGGATAGTAGCGGTTGCCACTTCTTTGGTTTGAGCTGCTGTTTCATTGACCATTTTCACCACATTTTGCCCAGCATCGAGTTGTTCTTCTGTGGCACGGGAAATTTTACCCACCACTAATGATGCCTCATCAATACCTTGAAGAATAGTCTTTAACCCTTTGGCTCCTTCTTCTGCTAGACGACCGCTTTCTTCTGCGGTGCGTACCCCTTTATTAGACTGGCTGATAGCATCGCCCACAAAGTTTTGCAGAGACTTAATAATTCCTGCAATATCTGTAGTTGCTTGGGAACTTCTGTCTGCTAGGTTGCGTATTTCTTGAGCTACTACTGCAAAACCTCTTCCTGCATCCCCAGCACGAGCTGCTTCTATGGATGCGTTGAGAGAAAGGAGGTTAGTGCGCTCGGCAATTAGGTTGATGGTATCAACAATAGTACCTATTTCCCCACTGCGTTTCCCTATTTCTCCCATGAGTTTGGCAAATTCTAGAATTACTTCTCGAACATTCCCTAGTCCTGCTATGGCTTTTTCCACTGTTTCTCCGCCTGTTTTGGCATCTTGCCCTACTTTGCGGGTGAGTTCATCTGCTTGTTTAGCCAGCTCCGCCACAGAACGGATGGAGCGTTCTAGCTGCATTGCTGAAGTTGCACTGGTGTCGGTAGATGCGGTAATTCTTTCTCCACTTTTCGCTACGCTTTGTACGGAAGTTGCCATCTCTTCAATGGAAGTGGATACCTGTTCTATGGTATCACTTAAATTTTCCATGGTTGCCGAGACTTCTTCAATGCTCGTCCCCATTTCGTTCATTTAATTGGTGGTTTCTTCCGCTGCCGTTGCCAATTCATCAGTGTTTTTGGCTACGTTTTCTATGGAACGTGAAACTTCTTCTATTGTTGCTACGTTTTCATTGATTGCTGTGACTAAATCTTGTGTATCATTGTTGACATTCTTGATTGAGCTGGCAATTTCGTTAATTGAGGCGGTCACCTGATTGGCTGAGGTTGCCATTTCTTCTGAAGTTGAGGCAACTTTTTTGATGGAGTTCGCTGTTTCTTGAATACTACTAGCGGTTTCGTTGATTACTGTGTCTAATTCAACTGTATTCCCCCCCACTTGCTCAATGGAGGCTGCCATTTCATTCACTGAAGAGATCAGTTGTTCTGTTGAAGTTGCAACTGATTCTGCTTGAGATGCTGTTTCTTTTAAAGAAGCTGTTATTTGATTAATTTGTGTCCCTGTACTATCTAGAGAACTTCTTTGTTTCTCTACCCCTTCTTGAGTTGTTTCTGCTACCTGGGCTATTTCTTCCGCAGTTCGCATTATTTGTGCTTGACTTTCCATTTGTAAATCTTCTTCACTTAATTCTTGTTCTTCTAAATGTCTTTTTGCTGCAATTTTTCCTTCGTTTGGTCGTCCGTTTATCTGATGTGGTTGATGGGTTTTTTCTTGGTGTATTTTATCCATTTTTCTCTCCAATTGTTGTTATTTTTTCCAGATTTTAATTGATTTTATCAAAATTTTTGACCTTGATGCTTTTCTAACACTTCATGCAGAGTTCCTGCCTGGCTCAAATCTGTTGCAAAGTTGAGAATAGCATCTACATTGACTACTAAAACTAGGCGATCGCCTACTGTTACTATTCCATTTAAATATTTTCCACTACTATCCGCTATTGCTTCTGGTGCATCTTGAAAAGTACTGTGATCTAAAAGGATAAAATCCCTAGCACTATCTACTATTAATCCCACCGTTCTCCCTTGAGTATTAATCACAATTAGACGGGTTTTTAAATTATATTCTATTTTTTCAAACCCCAATCTTACCCTGAGATTAACAACAGGAATTACCTCACCTCTAGAAAAAACTACTCCTTCGACATATTCTGGTGCTTTAGGAATAGGGGTGATACTTTCAATCATTTCCATTTGCTGCACCAAAGTACTTGGTATAGCATAATTTGTTCCTGCCAATTGAAACAGAATAAAAGGTTCTATTCCTTCCTTTTTATTCAGCTTCAAATCTTCATTATTTTTTTGGCGAATATCCTGGAGCATTTTTGTTATTCCTCATTTGAATTTTTTAAGAAATACTCGTTTTGTGTGTTGCCATTGCTATTAAATCTGTGGCATCTAAAATCAAAACTACTTTCCCATCTCCCAAGTCTGTAGCTCCAGCAATACCTGGAACTTGTAAAATGGGATCGTGCATCGTTCGTACTACTATCTCTTTACTGCCAATAATCCGATCTACGCCAATACCAACTGGCATAGATTGACTACCAACCACCAGCGCGTGAAATCTACCATTGGTTTCAGCTTTCAATTCAAATAACCCTGAGAGGTACAATAAAGGCAAAATTCTCCCACGATAAGAAATGAGTTGATCTTTTTGGAAGCTAGTAATATCTTTACTTTGCACTTCCATCACTTCTTGCACATAAGACTGGGGCATAGCGAAGGTTTGTCCGCCAACGGTGACAATCATTGCTTGGGCGATCGCCAAAGTCAAAGGCAGTTGCATAGTAAATTTGGTGCCTTTCCCTGGTTTTGTTTCTAGGGTTAATACCCCTCCCAGTTCTTGCACCATATTTTTTACCACAGACATTCCTACGCCGCGCCCACTGGTTAAATCTGCTTCCTCACGAGTAGAAAACCCTGGAGCACAGATTATTTGCAGTAAAGTATTACTATCTACATCCCTTTCTGCTCCTGCTTCTCGCAAACCTTTAGCTTGGGCTTTTTCGATCACTTTTTTGACATCGATCCCGCGTCCATCATCCTCTATTTCTACTAATACCGTTTCTCCTGCTGTAGTAGCTCGCAGAGTTAAATGACCAATGGGTGGTTTACCTAATTTTCGTCTTTCTGCTTCGGTTTCTAAACCGTGACTGATGGCATTGCGTACCAGATGTAGGAGAGGATCCATCAATCTCTCCACCAGGAATTTATCAATTTCTGTTTCTTGTCCTACCAGTTCCACTCCCACCTGTTTACCGTTTTCCCTGGCTAAGTCTCTCACTAAAAACTGCATTCTGGTAAAAACTTCCCCTATGGGTACCAGTCGCATCCGCATTACCCCTTCTCGCAAGTTCCACAGTTGTTGCTGTATAGACTTGTTAGTTTCTTCGAGAGGACGCAACTCTGAGCGGGAGACTTCCATTTTTTTGAGTTGGGTGTCTAACCGAGAACGACTTATTACCAGTTCCCCTACCATCTGCATTATTTCATCCAGTTTGGTTAGGTCTACGCGCACGTAGTTCCCATGCCCCTGTCTGCTACTACTAATGTCTGATGTGGGTTTTTCCTGTCTTTTTTCTTCTTTTTCTGGTTTGGGAATTTCTGGCTCTGTTACTTCGAGTGTTACTGTTTCTACTACTTCTACTTCTGGCTGCTCTCTTGCTGCTGTTACTGGTTCTATTTCTTCTAACTCAAAGATTTCTTCTGCTTCTGGTTCTCTTATTTCCTCTTGTACTTGTTCTTCTAATTCATCTTCTAGTTGAGCACCTACTATTTTCTTAGACATATGTGGACATATGTCTAGGAACCTACTTCCTCGGTGAATAAGTAGGATTTTTCTGCTCACCCGTTCCCATGTTTACTTGCAAAGAAGGGAAATGTTCCGTGTTAT
>Ga0209594_1000094_pt1 | contig 68910 bp, 55 predicted proteins | sample AshMeaCrysSpring_FD_184126 | JGI IMG/M metagenome (GOLD analysis project Ga0209594, IMG submission 184126) | Groundwater microbial communities from Big Spring, Nevada to study Microbial Dark Matter (Phase II) - Ash Meadows Crystal Spring... | ecosystem: Environmental > Aquatic > Deep subsurface...
TAGAAGAGGTACTGCTGGCTCGGTTAAAAGTTTTAATGAAGCAACCAGAATTTATTCATGGGTTAACTTGTTTCCATTGGTGGCCTAGAATCCCATCTTACGAAAACTGATCAACCGGATTTGATATAATCTATAAAAAATAACAAATGCTTGTCCCCGTGTAGTTCTATCCTGCGAGGGAATGACGGGGGAACCAATGATAAATAACGAATAACGCATAACAAATAACCAATGACGAACAACCCTCTATTTTTTATTGCCTTACTTCCCCCTCAAGAGCTTCAATCAGAAATTACTCAAATTAAACAATATTTTTCTCAAACTTATGACAGTCGTCACGCTTTAAAGTCCCCGCCTCATATCACGTTACAACCACCCTTTAAATGGTCAATATCCGATTTAAATACTTTAGAACAATGCTTAACGTCTTTTACTCAACAGCAAAATTCTTTTGTAGTCAACCTTTCCGGTTTTAATGCTTTTCCGCCTCGCGTTATTTATGTAGATGTTGTCAAAACGGTAGAATTAGTGAATCTTCAAAAAAATTTAGTTGCTCACTTAGAAAATCATTTAGAGAGACTGAAGAATCCCTCAAAACACCATAATTTTACACCTCACATGACGGTGGCGTTTCGAGATTTAACCCGAAAAAATTTTCGAGCTGCATGGACAGAATTTAAATCTAAACCCATTCAATATGAGTTTATCGCCCATCAACTGACTTTACTCCTTCATACCGGAAAGCATTGGCACATCCAGCAAGAATTTGCTTTTGGTCAACTTGAACCCATTTAAATCATTAAAGGGTTAACATTATTAGACGGCATAAGGAGAAAACTGAAGGCGATGTTGAGCCAATTCTCGAATTAAAGGCGTGCGGGAACGAATATAGACATCCACCGTCTGAGCTTCTTGTAAGCAAAGTGGATGTTCAGCGGTTAACTGTCCAATTAAGCGCTCAACCAGGGACTCATCGTCTAAGTTCAACAGGGTGCTGGGTTGAGTGGTCTCTACTAAAGACCAAAGTTGTCGTAAGATAGAAATATTCATGGTCAATGTAGGTTAAGGGAATAATGGTTCAAAACTTAATACTTTCTTTAGATTTATCTTAACCATACTGTACGACATTTCATCCCATTCCCCTGATAACTGTTTCAAAACTTAACAGAAAAGCAACGAGAAGAGATATTTCATACCGAATACCTCTTCTCAAATTCGACAGTAATTTCTTAACCCACAAGCTGTTCTTGGCGCACTTTGTAGTAAGACTGATACCAATTGACAAAGCGCTCAACGCCCACTTCAATGGGGGTACTTGGACTAAAACCCACATCTTGCATTAAGGCATCCACATCAGCATAGGTCATGGGTACATCTCCCGGTTGCATGGGACAGAAATTTTTAACGGCTTTTTTACCCAGACAATCTTCTAAGACTTCAATTAACCGCATGAGTTCAATGGGTTTGTTATTGCCAATATTATAAATTTTGTAGGGAGCATCGCTCACAGCACCCGTTTCCCCTATTTCAGGCGTATGAACCAGTAACCGAACAATGCCTTCAACCACATCATCAATATAGGTAAAATCCCGTCGCATTTTACCGTAATTGAAGACATTGATGGGTCGTCCTTCTAAAATAGCCTGGGTAAAGAGAAAATAAGCCATATCCGGCCGTCCCCAAGGGCCGTACACCGTGAAGAATCGCAAACCCGTTGTGGGAATATTATAGAGATGGCTATAAGTATGAGCCATTAATTCATTGGCTTTCTTAGTGGCTGCATATAAACTAACGGGATGGTCTACATTGTCTTCCACAGAGAAAGGAATCTTTTGATTTGCGCCGTAAACTGAACTGGAAGAGGCATAAACGAGGTGTTGAATCTCAGCATGGCGACACCCTTCAAGGATATTCATAAATCCTACCAGGTTACTATCGACATAAGCATGAGGGTTTTGCAGAGAGTAGCGAACCCCAGCTTGAGCTGCTAAATGTGCAACAACCTCAAAAGATTCCTGAGCAAATAAATTTTCCATCCCAGCTCGATCTGCTAAATCAAGGGGGTAAAATTTAAAATTGGGAAAGGGTTTGAGTTGAGCTAGTCGATCTTCTTTTAAAGAGACATCATAGTAGTCGTTGAGGTTATCTAAGCCGATAACTGTGTTTCCCTGCTCCAATAACTGCTTGGAGAGGTGAAAACCGATGAAACCTGCTGCTCCAGTAACCAAAACTTTCACGAAATTTTCTCCCAAAATTATGTTAACTTAATCAATTGTTGAAAAGTATTGCAGTGGAACCTTGAATAGATAGAATATCCATCTTGTTAGCAAACTTCAATCTCATTGACCAGGAAGTGAAGCTTCCAAAAAATTGAACTGAAGTCTCCCCAACCGATACTTAAGCTGGGCTTACTAGGGACAAGCACAGCATCAGCAATCTGGTATTAGCACATGATAAAACCCTTTGGCAGAATAGAACCTGCCACAATCGGCTTGGCTGGTGTTCTACCAACTGCTTTTTATCTGCTCCCTGATTGAAGAAAGGTTGGAATATTTACGATAGGAATTAACACTACAATAACGCACCCCAAAAAAATTATATTTGATACGTGTGCCTTATCGCTCAAGGTTGTCACTAACTTCACAAACTGTCCTAGTTGCTCTCAGATGCTCTAAATGAATCTGTGGTAGATGTTGGCAAAGTGAGCGGCTTCATCAATTTGTCCAACTACAAGCCCATCCCAAAACTGATGAAACTCAGAACTGCTTGATTGAGTGTTTGGATGTTAGTCATTGCTCTCTATTCACTTTAGCGTTGGTTAACCCAGGCTGGTTCGGGATACCTTAATCATGCACTCCTGAATTATTGAGTCTCCAATAAATTAAAGACTATTCTTCTATTAGCATACTCTAAAAGTATTGAGTTTTGTACAAAGTTGCTAACAGATGACTAATTGTTATATCAATAGGCAATTGCGAGGATTTGAACACCCAGAAGGTACAGATTCAACCCACTAATTCAATTTATACCATATTCCCCTTGGGCATTGCAAGTCTCGACAAAAGAAGAGTCAACCCGTGGATGCTATCAAGCTGGTTCGAAGGCATAGTGGGCTTGTTAGAGTGGTAACAGGAGATCCATCCAGTACAACGTACAACTTAAAACCTAAAAAAACTCATACAATTGGATTTTGAGGGCTGAGTTGAATCATGATTACCCTAGCTTCATTCTAGCTGAGGTCATGTCTGTCAGATGGAGATAGCATTTATTCTTTACAGTTGACGCTCCCCATGCGTAGAACGCAGGGGATTCCTAAGAGATAGTTAGTCTTAGAGGGTTAGCCAAAAACCCGCTACTCACTCGCTGGTAATCCAGTCCGTGTATACATTTAGCCAAAATATTGGCACTACCATTTATATCGCTAGAAACTAAATGCTTACTTTTTGTCCGATACAATCCACGCTTAACTCTCCTTCCAGAGAACTTATGTTGACTGGGATTGTCGGCATTGTAAACAGGTATTTCATCACGGTCGTAAAAACTAGCCTTGGAAGTGTAGCTTTCCTCTTGTTCCAAGTATTCAATTCTGTATCTAAAACAAAGTGCTTCAAGCTTTCTTCTAAGTTGCCAGAAAGGTATCTGAACAAAATTTTGGTTGTTAGATTTACCAATATTAATTTCTTGCTTGATACCTGGGTTGTAGCCAACTACCAGTTTACCTATTTCATGTCCAAGGCAATGGTCAATTATTATCCTTGCAGCTTTGTTCAAGTAGTCTCGAACGCAGTTGTTACGCCATTGATAAAGTTTTGCCTGTTTCTGGGTAAAAGATTTAATTCCTTGTTGATCTTTCTTAGATTGAAGTTGTGCATTACGTTTGTTGTACCACTGATTAATGCTTTTAAGTTTTTTCCCATCAATCAAAAATTGATGCCCCTCAGTGTCAATACAAGCGCACAAGTTATCAACGCCCAAGTCAATAGCAATAGCTTGATCAGAATTCAGAAATGTTTCTATTTTTTGTCTTCATAAATATACTCAATCTCGAATTGTGCTAAAAATAATGCTTGCTTTAAGAAATCCGTTCCTTCTTCATGGTTTTTTTGATAAATATTAATCTCTGAATTGGTTCTAACACTACATATTTCTGGGAAGAGAGAACTGATGTCATTTGATCTCGTGGTCGGCGACAACCATTTGAACCTCAAATCCTGCTGAATGGAGTCGAGTCAAAGCTGTCTCAGGATTTTCGATCCAAAATTGACGACCAAACTGTACTCTTTTTTTCAGAGATTGACCCATAACCAGGGCTTCCACTGGAATGACTTTATGATCGGCATTGCCTGAAGATTCTTCCAGAATTCGCTTTAATTTATCCATTTCTGCCACTTTATCAAGGGTGAGGCGTAACCTTAACAGGGATTCCACTGAATCTTCTGTTTTAATTTCCTGATTTGAAAAGGTTTTGAATTGAATTTGTTCTAGCAGACTTTCAGCCGACTTCATTGCTTCCACAATAACTTGAATTTTATCATCTTGTTTATCTAATTTACCCTCGATAACGACTAATTTATTAGTGATTAAATAACTTTTGATTTCCTGATAAATCCGTGGAAAGACAATCGCCTCTTGCTGTCCGGACAGATCTTCTAATTGTAGGAAAGCCATGTTATCCCCTTTTTTGGTAACATGGGTTTTAATGGCATTAAGCATCACAATCACTTTGACTTTTGATTTTGCTTTCTTTTCCTCTAACTCCTGCAACGTCACCGATTCTTCGACTAAATTAGCAGCGATAATCGATTTTAAAGGATGTTCAGAGACATAAAATCCGAGTAATTCTTTTTCAAACTGAAGCTTTTCTTGAGTTGAAAAATCAGAGCCTGTAGGAGCAACGGGTGCATCTTCATGTTTATTTTCTGTAGAAGATTCTCCCAATAAATCAAAGATATTTCCCTGACCTAAGGCTCGATCTTTTGAACGTTTTTGCGCCCAAGGAATTAATTTTTCCAGATGGTTAAGTGCTTGTTGACGATTTGGGTTTAAATCATCAAATGCACCACATTTAATTAAGGCTTCTAAGGCACGGCTATTCACCACTTGTAAGTTAACTCGATCGCAAAAATCTACTAGATCTTTAAAGTTTCCTCCTTCTTCTCGCACAGCGATAATATGGTTAATTGCACCTTCACCCACATTTTTAATTGCCGATAACCCAAAAATAATTTCATTATCCGTTGGCATAAAATCCAATTGGGATAAGTTAATATTGGGCGGAACAACGGTGATTTTTAATTCTCGTTGACAAGAATCAATATACTTTTGAACTTTGTCTGTGTTATCACTATTTTCCGTTAACAACGCTGCCATATATTCCACTGGGTAATTTGCTTTTAAATAAGCCGTTTGGTAAGTGACATACCCATAAGCAGTAGAGTGAGATTTATTAAAACAATATTCAGCAAATTTTACCATTTGATCATATAAATCTTTGGCAATTCTTTGATCAACTCCATGTTTAGTTGCACCATCAATAAACGTTGCTTCGTGTTTTTTCATTTCTGATATTTTCTTTTTCCCCATGGCACGCCGCAATAAATCCGCTTGACCCAAAGAATAACCCGCTAAATCTTGAGCCATTTTCATAATTTGTTCTTGATAAACTAAAATTCCGTAGGTTTCATTTAAAATGGGTTCGAGTAAGGAATGCTGGTATTTAATCGGTTCTCGACCATGTTTTCGATCTATAAATTGGGGAATTAAACCCGCATCTAACGGCCCCGGTCGATACAGGGCTAAAATAGAAGAAATATCCTCAATACTGGAGGGTTTAAGTTCTCGGACAATCTGACGCATTCCGGAAGATTCAAGCTGAAAAACCCCTTCTAAATCTCCTCTAGCTAACAATTTATAGGTGTTATCAATGTCTTTAGGTAGTTTTTTCTCAGAACCTTTTGCTAAAATTGCCATGGCTTTTCGTTCCGCTGCTGGCAAATCATAAGGATCAATTTTTAAATGATTTTTTTGCTCAATATAATCTAAAGCCCGTTGAATAATGGTGAGATTTTTTAATCCTAAAAAGTCCATTTTCAACAATCCAATGGCTTCGATATCTTCCATAAAATATTGAGTGATCACTGCACCATCATTATTTCGTTGTAGGGGTACAATTTCATCTAATGATTCTTTAGAAATCACCACACCTGCTGCATGGACTCCAAAAGTTTTGTTGGTGCCTTCAATGCGAACCGCCATATCCACCCATTCCTGCACAGAAATACTACCAACTTCTTCTCCTAATTCATTTTTTATTACCACGGTTTCGCTATCATAAGCCGCTTTAAATTCGGGTGCAGGGGTTTCATCAGAAATCATCACTTTAAGTTTTGCTGGTTTTCCCCGTGCCACCGGAATTAATTTTGCCATTTGATCAGATTTACTATAAGGAATTCCTAAAACTCTTGCCACATCTTTTAAGACGGCTTTAGAAGTCATGCGGTTAAAAGTAATAATTTGAGCTACCTTATCTTCACCGTATTTTTCGGTAACATATTGAATCATTTCATCCCGGCGTTCAATACAAAAGTCGGTATCAATATCCGGCATAGATTTACGTTCGGGGTTGAGAAAACGCTCAAATAAAAGTCCATGATGAACCGGATCAATATTAGTAATTCCTAAAGCATAAGCGACTAATGAACCTGCCGCAGAACCCCGTCCTGGCCCCACTGGGATATGATGATCTCGGGCATATTTAATATAATCCCAAACCACTAAAAAGTAAGTTGAAAATCCCATCTGTTGCATCATTTTTAACTCATATTCTAAGCGTTCTTTATAAACGGGTTGAATTTCAGCTTTGGTTTCAGCTTTTAACCGAGTTAATAATCCATGCCAAGTCACTGCTTCTAAATAAGTATCCGGCGTATGATCGGGTGGAATGGGATAATCTGGAATTCGAGGTTCTCCAATAATTCCAATATAAGGTTCAACTTTTTCAGCCACTTCTAAAGTATTGACAATGGCTTCTTGGATGACTTCATCCGTTAAATGATCTCGAAACAATTGCGCCATTTCTTCAGCGGATTTTAAATATTCTGTGCCGCTATAGCGCATCCGTTTTTCATCTGTAATGAGTTTTTGAGTATTGATACAAAGTAAGGCATCATGGGCTTCCACATCATTACAAGAAATAAAGTGAGAATCATTAGTAGCAATTATTTTAATATCCAATTCCCGTGATATTTTTAACAATTCCAGATTAACAATTCGATCTTCTGGAGAACCATGATCTTGAATTTCTAAATAATAATCTTCTCCAAATATATCTTTATACCAACTCGCAACTTGCCGCGCCACATCTAATTTATTCTGTAAAATGGCTTGAGGAACTTCACCCCCTAAGCAAGCACTGGTGACAATTAAACCTTCATGATACTCTGCTAACAGTTCTTTATTAATACAAGGGCGGGCAAAGATTCCTGACCCTTGAAATCCCTGTAAATGAGAGATAGTTGTTAGTTTTACTAAGTTTTTATAACCTTGTGTATTTTTGGCTAAAGTGACTTGATGGTACTTTTTACGACGGCGATCTTTTTTGTCTAATTCGCCATTAACCACATACATTTCATTGCCAATAATGGGTTTAATCCCTCTGCTACGACATTGTTTAATGAGTTCAATCGCGCCATACATCACCCCATGGTCGGTTACTGCAATGGCTGGCATTCCGAGTTCAACTGCACGGCTAATTAACTGCGGCAACTGAGAAGCGCCATCTAGTAAACTATAATCACTATGAATATGTAAACCTACAAAAGACATAATTGTTTTCCTAATTTTTAATTAAAATTAAAGTAATTTGATAGTCATTCTGGTTTATGATAGAGCCATCTCACGGCAATGATAAACCCCGATCAATTAATCTATTTTTATTGATTCAATGATTGATTTTCGTAACATTAATACAGTTTGGGCTTCAGTACTGGTAGAAACATTATACCGCTTGGGTTTAACAACAGCAATTATTTGTCCGGGTTCCCGTTCTACCCCTTTAACAGTGGCTTTTGTACAACATTCCGCCATTGAAACCATCCCTATTTTAGATGAACGTTCAGCCGCTTTTTTTGCTTTAGGAATTGCCAAACGTTCGGGTTTACCCACTGTTTTAGTTTGTACTTCTGGCACCGCAGGGGCGAACTTTTATCCAGCAGTGATTGAAGCCTATGAAAGTCGAGTTCCTTTAATGATTTTAACTGCAGATCGTCCCCCTGAATTACGTAATTGTCATGCCGGACAAACCATCGATCAAGTCAGATTATATGGTCATTATCCGACTTGGCAAACAGAGTTATCCATTCCCTCTATTCAGATAGAACAGCTTTGTTATCTGCGACAAACGATGATTTTTGCTTGGGAAAAATCCCTATCTCCTATCGCTGGTGCTGTTCATTTAAATATTCCTTTTCGCGATCCTTTACATCCTTCACCAGAAACAGAAGCGATTAGTTTTAAACATCATTTTCCTGAAGATTTTTTTGATTTTATTCAGTCAGAATCTAGTTTTCCAACTATTTTATCATTTAAATCTTATTTAAAACAATGGCAAAATATAGAACAAGGTATCATTATTGCTGGTGTGGCTCAACCTCAAAATCCACAAAAATATAGTCAGATCATTGCACAATTCGCACAACTTTTAACTTGGCCAGTTTTAGCAGAAGGATTGTCCCCATTGCGTAATTTTTCTGATCTGAATTCCTATTTAATTTCAACCTATGATAGCATTTTAAGAAATACTCATAGTGCTGCAAGATTAACGCCTAAAATTGTTATTCAAATTGGTGATTTACCAACGAGTAAAACCTTGAGAAATTGGCTAAAATCTATTCAAGTTCCTACAGTTATTTTAGATGCAAGTTATCAGAATTTAGATGCTTTACATTCTAAAACATTACATCTGCGATTTTCAATTGAGCAATTAGAAGAATTATTATTGAATGAAAAGGGGGAAAATCAAGTTAATTTTAACACTTCTTACTTAAAATTTTGGTCTGATTTAGATCGGCAAATTCGGCAAAATATCGATCAAGAAATGAAGCAGATCAATTCTCTCATTGAACCTAAAATGGCTTGGTTTTTATCCCAAAATTTGCCTGCAAAAACTTCTATATATATTGCTAATAGTATGCCTGTTCGAGATGTTGAATGGTTTTGGATGCCGAATTCCCGCCAAATTAAACCGTTTTTTAATCGAGGTGCAAATGGCATTGATGGCACTTTATCAACAGCTTTAGGAATCGCGCATAATTATCAAAGTAGTGTTTTGTTAACGGGTGATTTAGCTTTACTTCATGATACCAATGGTGGATTAATTCGACCTCAATTTAAGGGACATTTAACAATTATTTTAATTAATAATAATGGTGGGGGAATCTTTGAAATGTTACCGATTTCCCAGTTTGAGCCGCCGTTTGAGGCATTTTTTGCTACACCTCAACAGGTTAATTTCAGTAATTGGTGTCAAACTTATCAGATTAAATATGAGTTAATTCAGTCTTGGGAACAGCTTCATCAACAAATTAGTACTTTACCAAGTTCTGGGATTCGTTTATTAGAAATTCAGACAAATCGTAAGGAAGATACTCAATGGAGAAAGCAGTTTTTTGACAAGTTAAAAGGGGAAATTTACCACAGAGGCACAGAGCGGTGCGACCCCGGTGATTTTTAATCACGAGCGTGAATGCGCACCAAGAGAGGACACAGAGGGAAGTTTTGAATGATTGATTAGGCGGGTTGAGATAAGAGGGGATCGAGTTGCTTTTCTGAGTCGAGTTGATAAAGGTCGTCACAACCGCCGATATGTTGTTGATTGATGAAGATTTGTGGTACAGTGCGTCTACCGTTGGCGCGTTCTGCCATGCTGTTTCTGGCTTCGTTATCGCCATCGATTTTATACTCGGTGAAGTTTACGCCTTTCCACCACAGTAACAATTTAGCGCGAATACAAAAGGGACAGGTTTGCCAAGTATAGATTTCAACGTTGGCTTTGATGTTTTCGGGATGTCGTCCTAAAATAGGGTTTAAAAAGTCTAACATAGTCTTGAATTTGAGATTATAATACAGGAATAATTAACTGGCTCTTCTTATATGAGAAACGGCGCGGCTCATGATTTTTAAGTCTTTCAACATTAGGCTGTAATAATGGGCCATAAAAATGACATTAGCGGCGAAGAAAATTAAAGCCAAGAGAAAACGAAAGACTGACCCAAAGTTAAATTCTGAAACCATCGTAAAGATTGCAAAAACGATGGAGCATAAGCCAAAACCAGAGGCAAACGAACTGATAATGAGTAAACGAACTTTAGACATTGCTAAAATAAGAGTTTTTTCGGTAATCTGAACTGAGCCAAAACGTTTGAATGGGGTTATTTCTCAGTCTCTTCTGAGATTATTCCTGATTTTTGACATCTCCACGGGTTAAAACCGCGTGAATTCTGTGGTCACCCCACCGAAAACAGCTTGTTGGCGTAGCCTGCAATTAGGCATAACCCCGTTTTCTTTAAGCCTGTCAACAGGCTCCTAAATCCCTCGGATAGTTGAATCTACCTGTGGAGTTACTTGAATTTAACTTTAAGTCCTGACGGACGACTTATGGTTCAGCCTATGCCAATTCGGAATACTCCCTGTCCTGCCTGTTCGCCATTGACTCGTCATACTGTCGGTTAATCACCCGTTGTTTCGGTGTAGCAGGAGTTCCACCCTTAACTAGGACAGTTCAACGTACCGCTGATTTGTGATCAATCATAGCACTTTCCGACGGATTAATATTCGCCTGTCGTTCTCAGACTTGCGCGTAAGTCTGCAACAAACTATGTCTAACTATGTCTAATGACACGCTCAGCGTGCCGTCAGGCGTAACTTCCTCCCGCATTGATTCAGGTTTCGATTCTGCAAGAGGTTTTGAGGGAAAAATGGGCCAGTCACTGATCGCCAGTCTATTTCACTGACCCAAAAGTGCTAGAAATAATAAACTTACATTTTGTCCAACTGCTGACGGAGTTCATCCAATTCAGCATCTACATTAGATTTGGGAGCATCACTGGTTTGACTGCCTTGGGGAAGTTGTGCTTGGTTAGGACTCGCACCCGCTAACTGAGCTTTCATTGCCTCTAACTCATCATCAACATCACTTCCGGCTTCTAAGGCGGCAAATTGACTTTCCAGATCAGCACCGACCAACTCACCTGCTGCTTTAGATCGCGCTTCCATTTGCAGGACTTTTTCTTCCATCCGTTCAAAGGCTGCGGTGGCACCCGAAGGGTTAATTCCGCCAATCATACCCTGAAGTTGCTCATTGGCTTTAGCTGCTTGTGCCCGTGCCTTGAGCATATTTTTCTTGGTTTTGGCTTCGGAGATTTTGCTCTCTAAGCTAATCAGATTCCGCTTTAACGTATCCACTTGACCCGTTTGTTGATTTAGGGTAGCTTTAATCGTATTGGCGGTTTCTAGATAACTTTTCTTCCGTTGTAAGGCTTCGCGAGCGAGGTTTTCATCTCCTTTTTGCAATGCCAATTGAGCACGAGACTGCCATTGGTTAGCCTGTGACTGATTTTGATTATATTGCTGCTGAGAGCGTTTTTGGCTGGCGATCGCGCTGGCTACTGCTTGGCGCAATTGCACCAAATCTTCCTGCATATCAATAATGGCTTGTTCTAGAATCTTTTCAGGGTCTTCAGCCTTGCTGACCATATCATTCAGGTTGGCTCTCATCAAGCGGCTGATCCGATCAAATAATCCCATAAGACTATATATTCCTTTACAACGGTTTAAAAGGGGTGTTATCGCAAGCCTATTCAATTGACCTGCTAAATATCTTTCAGTTTACCTGGGGCAACTGCTATTCATCACATACATTCAGTTTAACGCGAGAACAGCGAACTCAGGGTTGGTTATTGGTTATTGGTTATTGGTCATTTGTTATTTGAGGGAACAGGGAACAGGGAACAGGCAATCGGGATTAAGTTGGCAACAGCTCCGGAAGGCAACAGTTTATCTTCCTTGTCTCCCTGGTCTCCTTGTCGCCCTATCTCCCCATCTCTAAATCTCCTCGTTTCGGCAGTAATTGCGCTTTCATGGCTGCTAATTCTGTATCAATATCATCACCGGCTTCTAGGGCGTTAAACTGTTTTTCCAGGTCATTTTGCTCAGCCAATTCTGAGAAGGCTTCTGAACGGGCTTCAAGTTGCATCACCTTTTCTTCCATTTTTTCAAAGGCATTCCAAGCGCCTTTTGTATTCAGATTACCGAGTACTTGTTGTAATTGTTCCGCTGCCTTAGCAGAACGCGCTCTGGCAATATACAGGTCTTTTTTAGCCTTAGCTTCACTCAGTTTACCTTCCAGTTGACGCATATTCAGCTTCAGCCGATCCACTACATGATGCTGTTGTTCCATTTGCGCTTTAATCATAGCAGCGGTTTCGAGGTATGTTTTCCGCCTGACTAACGCTTCCCTGGCTAAACGCTCATCTCCTTTTTGCAGTGCTAATTGTGCTCGCCTGTACCATTCTTGTTCATGGCGTTCAGCCTGGAGATATTCTCGTTCTGTGCGTTTCTGAGTGGCGATCGCGCTAGCAACAGCTTGTCTCAGTTGGAGTAGATCGGAGTGCATATCCTGAACCGTTTGTTCCAAGATTTTCTCTGGATCTTCGGCTTGACTAATTAAACTGTTGATATTAGCGCGAATCACTTGCCAAATGCGACTGAATATTCCCATAGTAGTTATTAGTCGTTTGTTGTGGGTTATTTGGGAGAACAGGAGAAGAGGGAGTGGGGTGTGGGATGTAGGGAGTAGAAAATCGGCAATAGGCAAGAACAGATAACTAAGGACTAATGACCGAAGACTAATTCTCCCCATTTCCCCCTCACTCTTTCGGTACATCAAACTCAACCGTTAGTCCTTGAACCCGCAGTTGTTCGGCGAGTTGGCGGGCGGTTGCTGCATCTTCAAGCGCTCCCATTTGTACTTTAGTTCCGGTTTTAAATTCCCGAACATAAGCATCCGGAACGGCTGTCTGAGCCTTTTCTAAAGAATCATCATTTTGATAATCAATCACCACATAATAATAACCATCTTCGGCTTCAATGGGTTGAGACTGGGATGCTGCTACCGCACCACTCTGCGATCGCGTCGCTGCACCCCCTGGCGGTTGAGGGGTTGGGGTTTGCACCGGTTGCGGTTGCGGTTGCGGTTGAGGGGTCACCAGGGTGGGTGCGGGAATTAATTCATTGGTCATATTCCCTAAATCAGGGCCAGTGGGAACGGCAGTCGGGGGGGTTAAATTATTAGAATTCGCTGGAGTCGTGGGCTGAGTGGTGGGGGTAGCAATCGGAGTCGGATTGGGATTAATATTACTGAGGGTATCTATATCTAGATCCACAAATTCTTCAGTGGCTAAGTTTGGGGATTTAGGTTGAGCGGGTTCAATGATTTCCTCAACTGTTTCTGGGGAATTCTCGGCCGTTTTCGTCCCTAACCAACGGCTTAACCCCCAATTCTCTCGACCACCCGAGGAAGTCACCACATACCCTAAAGCCGCGAATGAAATTAAAAACAACAACAAAGAGGTAATGCCAAGGGGAGTAAATAAACTTGCCACTAAGCTAGGTTGACGCTTTCTGCGCCGACGACGGGGGCGATTTTCATCAATACTTTTAATCAGTTGTTCGGAGGACTCCAGATAATCTCCCGGTGCAGTTGTATTAGCAGTAGAATCTGTATTCTGAAGGGAACGAGTGGCTAATGGCGCACCCTCATCAACCCTCACAGAACCGAGAACAGTAGACGGTTTTGCACCCGGTTTTAGTTGATTATCGCTTTGATCAATTGCTAAAACCGCAGCGGGTTTTTCAGCCTCAGAAGTGGCAGGCTGATTTTGATCCTGAGGTGGGGTTCGCCGTCGATAGCGTCGATACCGACTCAGTTCCGTTTCGAGTTTGACATCCAACCCCTCCAACACAGCACGAAGTTCCGGTTGTAGTTCCGATGAGGCGGATGAAGAGGAATTGACTTGAATAGATTGACTCATAAGGGGACTCCGAATAATACTTGATAAAAATAGGATTTGAGTGATAATTTGATATCTGACAATTTTAATCCAGGTTCTGCTCTCAATACTACCGGAAAAACCCGATCAGTTCCTTGCTATTTATCTATTCGAGCTTATATCCCCTCACGGGACGTGAGGGGATATAAGCTCAGCAACTAATTCTGTGCTATCATCTTAGCATGAATCAAAATACACAATAAATGCTATCTGTCGTTAAAGTTAGAATCTATCCAACTGAATCGCAAAAAATCTCATTGGCAAAAGCTTTTGGGACTACTCGTTGGGTGTGGAATCATTTTCTAGCTTTAACTAATAAAACATACAAAGATACAGGCAAGGGTATTGCTAAATATGACATGATTAAGCAACTGCCTAAACTGAAAAAACAAGAAGGTACTGAGTGGTTAAAGGAAACCTATTCACAATCACTTCAATCTGTATGTTTGAACTTGGCAAGTGCATTTATTAACTTCTTTGAGAAAAGAGCTAAGTATCCTAGATTCCAATCTAAGTTGGGCAAGCAATCATTAATCTATCCTCAAAACGTCAAGCTGGAAAAAGATAAAATCTATTTTCCTAAACTAGATTGGATTAATGCAGTAATTCACCGACCTATCAATGGTAAGGTTAAAACAGTTACAATCACAAAAAATTGCTGCGATCAATATTTTGCTTCAATCTTATTTGAGGATAATACAGAACAACCTATACCCAGTCAAGAGGGTAAGGCTATTGGTATTGATCTGGGGCTAAACCATTTTGCAATTACCAGTGATGGGAGTAAGTTTGACAACCCTAAATGGCTAAATAAATATGATTTGAATTTGAAAATCAAGCAACAGCGATTAAGTCGTAGGAAAATGGGTTCACAAAACCGTAATAAGGCGAGATTAGCTGTTGCTAAAATTCAAACCAAAATCGCTCGATGCCGGGAAGATTTTTTACACAAGCTATCACGAAGGATAGTTAACGAAAACCAAGTGATTTGTGTAGAAAATCTCAACGTTAAAGGCATGGTCAAGAATAGAAACCTAGCCAAAGCAATAAGTCAAGTGGGTTGGGGGATGTTTTGTACCCTGCTTAAATATAAAGCAGAGCGTTCCGGGAAAATCTACTTGGAAGTAGATAGATTTTTTCCTTCATCTAAAACTTGTAATCATTGTCTCAATCAGGTTGATAGTTTGCCTTTAGATATTAGACATTGGAAATGTCTTGGGTGCGGTACTCATCACGATAGAGACGTAAATGCCGCGAAAAATATTAGAGATGAAGGACTTCGACTATTGGAGTTAGGGACTAGCTCTACAGCCTATTGCCCAGGTGTAAGACGCAGTAGTGGACGTAAAAAATCTACTGCAACGCTATTTCTTGGATAGGAAGCCCTCGCCTCCGGCGACGGGTAGTTCACGCTTGCTCTCATGGCTGCATTGAGTCATTTAACCCAATCTCCTTTCTCTACACGTAAACTTTTATTAACAAAATTTGTCATTCGCACAATTACTGTAGCCATCGCTAAATCAGGTGGAGTACCTTGAGAATAGCGAAGCAAAACGGACTCCACTCATAAAGTGGCTTTTTTGGGGGTAATTAAATGGATTCATCCAGAACAGAGCAATTACAATATGCTGCTGTCACCTTCTCACCCGTCCAAGGATTTATTGAAAAAACCCGCAAGCTTAGGGATTTATACGGCGCATCAATAATTCTGTCTTATTTGAGTCAGCAAATTGTTCAACAGGCAGATTTAAAAGGCTATCAGGTGATTTCTCCGGGTCTACCAAACCTCTCCAGGGGGATGCCAAACCGAATTTTACTCCAACACAATACAGCAGTATTTGATACTGAAGAACTGGGAGAGTGGGTGCAACAGACATTGCTGACGGCTTGGAGAAAAATTTGCGATCAATGTCGTGATTGGATTGTTGAACACCTACCACAATTTACCTATCACTGGGATCGGGATTGGGAGTTGTGGCGATCGCACACCTGGGAAATTTTCTGGGGTGCAGGGGATAGTATTTCATCGGCTATGAATGACCTAGAACATCAAAAACTCTCTCGTAATTGGACAGGAATTAATTGGATTGGTGAAAGTTCAAGTTTAACGGGAGCAGATGCGATCGCTTGGCCTGGATTAGGAGATCCTAATAGAAATCCTAAAAAGATTAATTGGACAGAAGAAGATAGAAAAATCAAGGAGTTTTACCGTTGTCTTGCATTTGTATTGGACGGTGAAAGTCCTAATCAACCCAAAGAAAAAGAGCCGGAAGGAAAATATATTGATCAGAATGAGAAACTAAGTATTCCAGAATTGATCAAACGTTTGGTGACATTGCCAGAAGTTGCTGATAAAATTCAACCGCCAAAAAATCAACATAAAATTCAACGGGCTGGAAGTGAAAAGGAAGATGATGATGATGACGAGGATCTCCTTCCCAAGGAATTACGATCTCAGGGATTTACTGACCTCAAACGCCGTCCTCAAGATAATCCGAATGGAGAAAATGGTCAATGGACCGGTTGGTTTATGGGAGATGGGGATCAGGTTGGTCCGTTTTTAAAGGGTCTTACAACAGATTCGAAGGTGGCAACCTTTAGCCATGAAATGCGGGAGTGGGGCAAACGATTTATCAAAGAATTCAATCATAAAAATATAGGTCGAGTTGTTTATGCGGGGGGAGATGATTTTTTTGGATTAATTTATAATCAGGATTTCCCTAAAAAAAGTAAAGATTCTATTGCCTTAGAACAAGTGCTTGAATGGCTTAAAACTTTGGATCATGACTGGAAAAAGGGGAAGCCAGACTGGATCAAAAAAGTTAATCTCAGTGTTGGATTTGTTTGGGCTGCCCCAGGGGTTCCTCAACGGGATGTTCTGCAACATTGTCGAGAAGCGGAAAAACGCTCCAAATCTGAAGGACGCGATCGCCTCACTATTCGGATTCTGTTTAATAATGGTCAGTATGTTCAGTGGACAACACCCTGGAAATACTTGGGTATTCTTGATAACTATAAAGACCGAAATGGGGGTAAAAATTGGAATCATATTTACAGTGATTTAGAGCAACTGAAGTCACGTCATGCTTTGGGATTAGCCTATAAAAATACTGAATTTAATCCCGATCCTCAAGAGATTACAGATGATCGAAAAGCAGTTAGAGAGTTTTTAAACTGTTACTTTTATAGCTATCGAGAAGATTTAAAAGCCGTAGAAAAAGAACTATTTAAAGACCCGAATAAAAAAGATTATGAATCTGCTCAAGCTATGATTTCATGGATTGATGATCTAATTACTGTAGGGTGGTATCTATTAAAAAATTCTGAAAATTAGCTAAATATTAATTGTAAAAATTTAACTATGTCTAAATTCAAATATCTGATTGCGATCAAGCCTTTAGGAATGTTATACGGCAGTTCGGGTGCATTTCTTTCCCCTGAAAATCTAGTAGGTCGTTCTGGGAATAAATTTCCACCGGAAGCAGCGACACTTTCCGGATTATTCTTTCATATCAATCGAGTGAAACATCAGGAAAAATCAGAAGAGGAACAGAAAAAACTTCTACAAAAATCAACCCAGAATCTGTTTGTAGCCGGCCCGTTTTGGGCAGAAATGAAAGCCTTACAAAAGGTTTATGTTCCAATTCCTCGCACTCGTATTTTAGCCAAAGAGGGGTATGATGAATGGTTTTTGAAACAAGATGGGACAGTTTGGGATCGAGATCGAGATTCTAAAAAACGGGATTTAGAACCTGATTATTTCTGGTTTCCAATTACAGAATGGTCAAAAAAAACCCGTTCAATTTACAAGAATAATTCAGTGGGAAAACAACCTTGGGAATATACTCCCATCCTTCATCCTAAAATGGAAAAAAATGATCGAACGGTTGTTTCTGAAGATGGTTTATTTCTAGAAAATGCCGTCCAAATGCAAGAGGGAACCTGCCTAATTTATCTGTCTTCTCATTCTATTCAATCGGGTTGGTACAGATTGGGTGGAGAAAATCATATTGTAGAAATTGAGAGTCATGAACTTAAACCAGACTGGGCAATTTCTAAGTTACTGGATGAAAAGATTGAAAATAAATTTGCCCTCATTACCCCAGCAATTTGGGGTTCAAATCGTCTTTCTCTGCGCCATCCTCCGACAAGTTCTAGTTTTCCAAAAGTCAAGCAAATGCTGACAGATAAACCCATTCCCTATCGATGTAGCGCAGGGGGCAGACTGGGACGAGGACGCTATGCTGTCCCTGCTGGGACGGTTTATATCCTCGAAGAAGGGATTGGAAAATCCTGGAGTGAATGGCCCTCGGAGTGGTTTCCAGAAGAAGGATATTCTCTGAAACAGCTGGGTTGTAGTTTGTCCCTACCCATCGAAATTCAGGGTGAATCTAACTAAAGTTTCAAACACAAAAAGGAGTTATTTCATGTACGACAAAGGTTACGGCATCATTGAAACCCTTGCACCCCTCCATATTGGCGCAACAGCGGGAGAGGAAAGCGGCAATCTTAACATGATTTTCCGAGATCAGTTTACTCAGACTGGGATTATTCCAGGAAGTTCAATTCGCGGCCGTCTACGGGCGGATATGTTGATTCGAGAAAATGAGGAAGCCAGCAACAATTGGTATGGTCGGCCGTCGGAAAAAAACCGTAGCGAAAATCATAATTATGAGTCTGTGATTAAACTCGAACACGCTTCTATTGTTTGGTTGCCTGTGTTCTGTCCCGGTCAGCCTATTGTTTGGGTCAGTTGTCCCCGTTTATTAGAGCGCTATAAACGAATTGTGGGTGGAATTTCAGCAGATGTTCCAAAGCCTTACACCAGTTCTAAAACGCTACAAGCACGCGAACTAAAGAATAAAAAAAAGGAAAAAGAAGTTCTGTTTTTTAACTTAGGATTTCTGACGATTGAACATCCAAAGCAAAACTTATCTCCCTGGTTTCCCACTGAAAAAAAAGACTATCCAGCAGTTGTTGTAGATAACAATGATATGGGCATGATTCATGATATGGCACTCTATCGTCAGAGTCGAGTGGCTTTGAAACCGGGAGAAAAAGTTGTCGCCGATAAAGCTTTCTTCAACGTTGAAGCTTTACCAGAAAGCACAATTTTGATTTTCCCAATTGCCATCAAATCCTCAGAAGGAAAAACATGGGAAGACTGGCAACCGTTAGAGGAGAACAAGACAGGAGATGTTTATTTAGGTGGACTAGAATCAGTAGGTTTTGGTCATTGTTCTATGGAAATTAAAAAGCAAAAAACACAAACAAATCAAGAATTAACGGAGACAAAATAATGGCTTGGAAACCTTATAATTTAGATCGAGAAGCTCAAACACTGGTACTCAATTACCGAGATCAAGAAGATGTCCTGAATGAATCTCACAAAATGCGGGCAACAGTTGCCTATGGACTAGAACGTTTTTGGGGAGAACATCTACGGTTAATAAATAAAGATAGCCCGACTGACAAAAATAAAGGAAGATATTGGCGCGACACCTGGAAAACCTTTGTAAAAATTATGGGTGATGCAGGAATTGAAACAGTGCCAAAAGGAGAAGTCGATCCAAAGAAAACTCAGGAGATTAAAGACACAGTCAAAGAGTTTTGGAATCAAGAAAAATTTCCTTTAGAAGATCAAAGAGTTGCCTTAGCAGTTCTCACTCAACTATGCGACAGCTTAGTTTGGTGGACGCAACGATACAAGAACAAATCCAATAAAAACAAGGGAGAGAACAATGGCGAAGAAGAATAAAAAAATTATTACACTTGGAACTCAAAAAAAAGCTGAGCAAACCTCTCAGAATCAGTCTCAGAAGAAATCCCTGAACAACAATTCAGGAGCAGATTTTTCAGAAGAAGTTCCGTTGATGTTTCAGGCTCAAGTTCCGGGTCGTTGTCAACTTCATTTAGTTGAAAAAAAAGGCTCTCAAGCAACAGAATGGGCTAAGGAATGGACAAAGCCTTATCCTGAACCGCCACAGTCTGAGGTTCAGTCAAATGCGCCTAAAAAAGCCGATCCGTTTGCTCGTCCAGCCAAAAATATTCAAACTAAAAATCAGCTTAATACCAAAACGGATTGGCTTACAGAACCGCCTCAGTTTGGTCGTGAAGTTGAAACTAAATCATACAAAATTAGCTGGCGACTTTTAACCAACAGTGGTGTAGATGACTCTATTATTCGTCCTGTAATTGGGGCAAAAGGATATCCTCATTTCCCCGGTTCGAGTATGAAAGGAGCCTTTCGGCGTGCCTGTGAGACTGACGAACAAGCTTTGCTATTTTGTGGACAGAGTAAAACTGAAAATGCAGACGATACTCAGCAAGGAATTCTACGGTTTCATGGCGGTTATCCAGTGGATACGAGTTGGATAAAAGGGTTAGTTGATATTATTCATCCACAGGGTGATAAACAAGTGATTCAAGATGAAACTACAGGAGCAAAATCACAAATCTCTCTGAATTATATAGAGATAAAATTTGGTATTTCTAGTACTATTCCCAGTGACAAAGTTGATTGGGAAACAGTCTGGAAAATTTGGGAACGTGCATTGGGACACGGTATTGGTTCAAGAGTAAGTGCAGGATATGGACGATTTGAAGGCATTACTCCGCAGAAAGAAATCCTAACCGTTCATTTAAAAGGACAAGGCATTGCTTCAACCCTTTTAGATAACACCCATGAGTTTCGAGTCAATATGTTCAAAGCAGCATTGCGAGGTCATACATTGAGACTATTGGGAGGATTAACCAATGCAAATAATGCGAAAAAATTAACTGAAAAATTATGGGGAGGAATTGATGGCGATAATGGAGCAGTTTTAGGATTATTAGGTGTTAGCTTTGACTATGAAACAAAAAACTTGAACTTTCAAAAACATTCCTACACACCTTCTTATGAATTAGAGCAGGGAACGCTTCATATCTTTCTAAATCGTGAAACCCCAAAAGAACAAGAACTGATTGATATTGCTCAAGCCTTAATTCAATTTACAATACTGTTTGGAGGGTTTGGAAAATCATGGCGTAGGGTAGACCATAGTATTTTTTTTGAAAGTTATGTTAAGCAAAAAAATAAACCCATGATTGGTTGCCACTGGCAATTTATTCAAGATTCTGAATCTCTGTATCTTCCCGTTCAGAATTTAAAGCAAGATGTTGCTAACTTCATTAATAATCTTCGTAGCCAACTCAAAAAATGGGCTAATTTAAATACTAACCAATTTGCTAATAACTGGCGAGAAGCTTGGTATCCTTATCAAACGAATTCTGGAGGGGTTCAAGTCTGGGGAAGGATAGCTTCTGGTGATAAAAATAGTCAAGCAATTTATTGGTTTCATCAAGAATATAACGACACAGACTCCATTAAAAAACAGACACTCACGGGAAGTATGGGAAACACGGGAAGAATCTGGCATCGGATGTATCCCTATTGTGAGAAGTTAACCAATGGAAAAATTAAACCAACCGAAAAGTATGTTGAGTTTCTGACTATTTTCCCAGATGACAGTCCTACAACTCAAAAGTTTTTGATATTTCTAAGTCAAGAGAGTGATTTTACTCAACTTTGGTAATTTTTAGTTATTAGGAGGAATTCTATTATGACAGTTTGGATTTTAACGACAGGAAATAGCGACGTTCAACTTGAAAAAGATAATAATTGGGAAGATCTGTATGACTTTGTTAGGAATGAAGAACCCATCAGCGAATGTGATAATTTTGGGAGTTGTGATAATAAAAATGAAGAAACCAATTGTTTTCTACAGCCTGCCAGAGTATTAGGATTAGTTTATCGAGAACATCCTGAACATTATGAAGATTTATTCTTTCCTTTACTTAATGCTTATGTTGACAAAATTAAATATAAGCTGAATCGTTCCTCAGATAGAATCATTGTTTTATTAACCGATCAAGAGTCTTTATTTCAGGATGAGATAGAAGAGAAAAATTGTCCTTTTTGGAAGGATACCTGTACTTTAGAAGAGATCTTGAAAGACTACTTAAAACAGAAGTTTCAAAAAGCGCAGCAAACTTTTATCTATCTCAAACCAAAAGGAGATAAAGGTTTAGATCACTGGGACACAAGCTTGGAAAGGGTTCAAGATGAATGTTCTAAATTAGTTAAAAAATTTCCTGAATTAGAAAAAGAACGAGAAATCTACGTTAGTCATCAAGCTGGAACTCCAGCTATTTCTTCAGCGTTACAATTCGTTAGTCTAACCCGATTTGGAAAAGCTGTAAAATTCTTAGTGAGTAATGAATATAATTTAGAGGCTGAATTAATTGAGGGTTCTAAGTATCTTCGAGGAATTCAGGTTGAACAAGCTAAAAAGTTAGTTGAAACTTCTCCGGGTGCAGCGCATAAACTTCTTAAAAAGATTGAAGACATTGAACCTGAATATCTTAAACGCTTACAAGAGTATGTTGATTTCTTTAACTTAAATCGTTCTCAACTGAGTACTCAAGATGAATTTTATGATGAATTTTCTATTGAATCTGCAACTCAACGAATTGTAGATGTGCTGGATTTAATTAGCATTTTCCTAAGTCAATCTAACTATCTTCAGGGAATCACTCTACTCTCAGCAGCACAGGAAACATTTATGAAGGTCGCAATTTTATCAAAAACTTCAGAAATGATTGTAACTTTGTCTGGAGGAGAAACTTTTAAAGGAAAAGAGATTCTTGAATGGAATCACGAAGGATTGGTACTGAGTAATAAAGTTAAGAATAAAACTGAGATAGATAAAATATTGAGTAAACTCTATTATCCAGAAGATACTAGTCCTAAAAAAACTAACAGTAACTTTGTCATGCTACCTTGGCTAAAGCAGCTTGAACCTAATTTCAAATCTTGGCTTCTACTGGACTGGTCGTGCCAGTATAGCCGAAATCGAGAAGATGATTTGAGAAATCAACTGGTTCATAATCTTCAGGGAATGGATAATCAAGATGTAATTAAATATTTACTAGGTTATAAAAATATTCAAGTCAATAATGTTATGGATGCTTACAACAATCATGTTAAAGATCCTTTCTTAAAGGCGATTAAGCTTTTTAATCTTCCCTACAAGCGAGATAAACTCATTAATGAGCTTAAAAAACTAGCCAATGATTTGAGTTAAAAATACTGTTGTTTGATTCAATGACTTTTCCCCTCATCTGTCACTTCCTCATCGGGCCGCCTGGGGCTGGTAAATCTACCTTTGCTGCTCAACTAGCAACCCTGGGAAACTATACTATTGTCTCAACTGATGCCATTCGCACCCAACTGTATGGCGACGAAACCATTCAGGGAAGCTGGCCCGATATTGAACAAGAAGTGCTGCGACAAATTCAAAACAGCATCCAAAATCAACAGGGTGTAATTTATGATGCCACCAACGCTAAACGTTCCTGGCGCATGGGACTGCTACAACAACTCCCGTCTGAGATGTGTTGGATGGCATGGCACTTAAAAACATCTCTCAAGCAATGCCTGCAGTGGAACCAACAGCGCACGCGCCAAGTTCCTGCTATCGTGATTAACCAAATGTACCAGGACTTACAAGCCTTTCCCCCATTGCCAGGGGAGGGATTTGCTTTAGTGACGGTTCTACAGTCTCCTGATTTTGATTCTCAGTCAATTCAGAATCATATTGCTACCCTAGAACGCAGTGCTATCAACCGCATCAATCGCACTCAGAATGAAACCACTCAATTTCACAGTTACTCACGGTTATTAGATTTTGATCGACTGATGTTTTTAATTGCCCTCTTCATTCATTCACCGGGGTTAGGATCGGGTCAAAATTCCAAATTTATACCAGATGAAAAAACTATTACGCATCCAGAACCGCAGGCTGTGCAGGAAATTGCAACCGCGATCGCGATCGCTCACGGTAAACTTTATGCTGATCCAGTCGCACTCACTCAAGACTTAGCCTGGTTACAGCGCAATGGTTTAGTCCATCAGGGTTTGTTTCTCAATTCAGAACCCCTGGAACAGCCCATTGAGATTGAATCTCGCTCTTATCAGCAGCTTCAGACTCACCCCTATTCCGATGTCAAACCCTTTCGGCGGTTGATAACAGCCATTCGGTTGATTCTGAACCATCCTTTCCTCACCGTACCCCATCAAAAGAGTTTGCAGGCCCTGGCTCAAATACTAGAACAACAACCAGGGATTGAAGGAGAATGCTATCACAAGCTTCGTAAGGACATTGAAACAGTGCTGAAACCCTTTCAGATTTTGCCAGCATTTCCCCTGCGTCATGGATATTTTGCAGGAACAGGGATTCTCTCCCGGCGAGAATTGCTACAAATCTTCAGTCTATTGCAAGCCCAAGCCGATAGTATTGAAGACCCCATTGCCCTTTCTGCTTATCAGACTCTGCGGGAACGGATGGCATTCAGTAAGCTGATAACCACTGAGGTATATCCTGTGCAGGCGATCGCTCACCGTTCCATGGTAGATCCAGAACTTTTACATCCTACGACTTTACCCCATCAGTTAGACTCTCTAGAGCCAGCCATACTTCAACGACAACAGGTTAATCTGGGGCGCTTGCCTGGTAGGGGAAAATTTGCGGGAGATATCGAAGGGGATTTTCAGGTATGGCCGTTGCAGATCGTCTTCTATAATCAAGCATGGTATTTGGGTTATGAAGTTGCAGCCGATGCCGATACAGGGCTACTACGGTTTGAACGTTTGGATCGGTTGTATTGGGGCGGTTCACAACGAAAAACTCGCTCTGAAGCGGCACAGTATCAGGCATTGAATAAATTACACAGATTATTAGAAGCCAGTGCGGGTTTATTTTTAGGCAACAGTGTAGCAGAACAAAAACAGTTTTTACAAGCAAAAAAATCTCAACGCAAAGCCATTGAAATTCAGATAGAACTCTGGTTTAACAACGCAGTTTTTCCATTTATTTGTGAGGGAACACGACGTTTTTCCGCAGGGAGTATAAAAATGTCTCCGCCTCTTTCCGGTAATTTTGCCACTCAAAACACAAAATCTTTGTTTTCTTTATCTCAAACCGGAGATGATCGGTTTCCTAATCGATTTCGAGTCATATTTCCCCGTTGGTCACTGAATGATGTAGATTTAATTCGTTGGATTGTTGGATTTGGAGGACAAGTTAAAGTTGTAAAACCAAAGGAACTGGTGAATCAAATTGCTCGTATGGGTCAAGAAATTTATGACATTTATAATGCTACGCCCTAGGCACTCTTGCAATCATGGTTCTCAATGATTCCTAAATCTTCTCCAACAACAAATGAAAAATGCTTGTCCACGCCTAGTTCCCAGCTTTGGCGGGAAGAACAGGGGAACAAATCACTCACAGTAATCCCCTAAAACATAGAAAAACCTAGCTTTTCTGATTGATTTTAATCACAAAACTGTTTGGGTAAAGTCTCTGTTTTAAATTGATTCAGAGTAGCGGATGGATTTTCCACTAAAAAAGGTTCTGATACCGCATCCGACCAGAGTTGTTTTTGAGCAAAATATTCAAAGCGAGCCAGGGCGATCGCTTCTTCTGTGGGATTATTCAAAGACATTTCTAACTGTTCCAAATCTTGAGTAATTTCAGTCTGTTGTTCGGAATTGAGGAGTTGAAAAATCACCTGATAATCGGGAATAAAAGACTGAGAAGTATAAAGCCATAACGTATAGGTTTCTCCCGGTTGGAGGGGATCCCCAGTGTAGCGAGCGGTATGATCATCCTTGGATACAGTTTCACTCCAAATCAGGGCTTCACCATTATGATTGCGTAATTCTAGCCGGACAATTGATCCGCGCCAGACAAAGATCGGCTGATCATGCCATAATTTCACACCTGTTTCCATATCCATCGGCGTGATAGCGCAAAATCCCCCGCGAGAGCCACCATTCCTAGATTCTGGAGGTTCATTATTTAACAATACATCATTCAACGTTTGTTCCCAACTGCGAGATCCCCCATCCCTAGACTTGGGTGGGGCATTATTTCTCAAACGCGATCCCCCTGGACGACTCTTGGGTGGCTCGTTATTCTGAGCAACAACTACAGTGTCAGGAGTGAAAGCCTGAGAAACTGTGATTGGGAAAGACAAACCGATCAAAGCAGTGAATAAAACTGTTAAATGCATCCTAAATAAGTTAACCATAAGACTTCTTCTCCAAGAGGGCAAACATCACATAAACCCAAATTGTTGCAATTGGAAACAAGATCGGAAGTAGAATATTTCCACTAATATAAAGTTGAAAACTGAGAAATCCATACAAGAGGGTTGCTGCTGCCAGTAAACCCATCCTTCTCAGACGTTGTTTAGAACTCGCTTGTCGGATCAGCAGGGTCAGTCCTTTGGCAAACACCGCAGCCAGTAAAATCATCCACAGATCGGGAATGGGGATCACCAGTCGGCGGTTGAGGAAGTGATGGGTCATGTAAGCATGGGCTTCTGCACCGGGAAATACAGAGGGACGCAAGTCTAACGGAATCCGATGTCGCCAGTATTGTACCGCTGTTGGCAGTAGATAATTATCTTCCCCTTCTTGATCGACTCCCGCTTCTCCATATCCCCAAGGGGCAATTAAAATCACGTGAGGATCGGACGGCCAAGAGATTTGATCGGGCTGTTCTAACAGTTGCCAAGCGGGAATTAACCGATAAATTTGGTCAGGGGGAATGGAATAGTCAATCAGCGGTTGTAACCACCATTGACGCAGCAAATAGGCTTGATTGGTTAAAGGATGTAAGTTAGCCCGGGCTGAAAAGACACTTTGGTAACTGTCTCCGATGGTATCAATTACATGGGCTTTGAGTTGAGACAGGAAAGAAGTTGTTGCCTTCAGTTGAGGTTGGGGTGGATGATCTGAGATTTCAAAATTCATCCAATATCCCAACGCCAATAAGTAAGAGATGGGTAAGCGTTGTTCGCTGTCCGGCTGAGGAATGGGTAATACACTCATATAAGTGGGAGGATCTCCCAAGACTCGCATATCCCCTTGTAAACTCCACTCCGGTTGAGCAACGGTATCAATCACATCCCACCAGACCCCAGCTTGTTTAATTTTACTGGCAAAGATAAACCAAGTTTGATCTTGTTGAATGGCCTCTTGAACCGCTTTGGCTAAAATTTGATCATTTTCTCCTTGATCGTTTGCGGGTCGATCAATTAAGTAATCTAAGCCAATAACTTGAGTATTGAGGCGGTTGAGTTGATTGATAATCTCCCCTAGATAACGTCGATCCATGGGCCTAGGATCGGACAATCCCACTTTGCGAATGGATTCTTCGTCAACGGCAATCATTAAAACGGGCTGGGGGATAGTCGTCTCAATTTGTTCGGTCAGTTGACGATAAAGGGCTTGTAAATAGACTCTTCGATCCAACAGCCATTCTTGGGTTGAAAGTTGCCAGCTAGAGAGTAACAAGGCACTCAGGGCGATCGCTTCTTTTTTCGTCGGGAGAATGGGTTTGAGTTTTTGCCGCAGTTGTCCCCACCAGTCCCCACTATGTTCCGGTAAACGGTAAACTGTTGCCCCAGGATAACGACACAAGGAAGGAATTAAAGACGCACTGGGATAGGTATATTGCTGTTCAGACTTGAGGGATCGACAAGCCGACAGCAAGGCATCATGGGCATCCTGGTGTTGCACCAAGTAACTTAAAAATCGCAGTAAAAATTCCTCCGCTACTTGGTTGTGAATGGGTTCCCGCATGACGGCGACTTGATTGAGTCCTAAACTAATTAAAGTTTCTGCTAAATCTAAGCCTTTACAGGAATTAAAAATGGCAAATTGTAAACCATTTTTGAGGGCAGTTTTAATGGATGCTTGCAGTTCTGTTAAATACAGACTGACATTGGGGGCGATCGCTAATTCTCCCCCTAACCCACTCGCTTCATTACTGTGTCCGGCAAAAAATAGAATATCCCATCCTAAAGGATCGGCAATTTTCTGGGCAATTTCTGTTCTTAATTCCGTAGGAGTCCGTTGATCGGTTTTGCCTTGCCAACCGATTAACTGTACATCCAGTTGTTTGGAAAAAGATTGTAAGGCTTTTTTTTCCCGCTGAAAATCTAACCCTCGATCATCTCCTAAAATTGCAAGGACTCTAGCTTTTCCTCTTGATTTTATGGAAACCTGGGAGTAATCGCGAATATTGCGACAGGTACGAGCAATCCGAATTTTACTGGCAGCAAACCGACTCCCAATTTCCCAAGCTTCCCAAGGCAAACGGGCGACTTCAATTGGACTAGCAGAGATTAACACATCAACTCCAGTATTTGAAGCAGTTTCAGAAGCTGAATTGGGCTGCATCTTTGCCATGGCTGCTTCTACAATCGTATCTCGAATTTCAGTCAGTTCTCGCGATCGCAACCAATGATGAAATTCGGATAATAATTGGGTTTCTGCTTTAATTAATTTCGCGTGCCAGTCAATAGGTGTGGGTTCGAGTTTTCCTCCTTTAACAAGTCGCCCCCGTAGGGCTTGGTTATAAAAGCCTAAGTAAACTTGCTGCCAATTTTGATAGAGTTGACTTAATGGTTTTGGATAAGATAAAGTCACCCTCAACTGTTGGGCTTGACCCCAGGACAATTCAAAAACACAAACCTGTTCAACCTGTTCAATCCGTTCAACTTTTAAATGAAATATAGAAACCATCGAGTTTATTTTTTGCGGGATGAGCGTTAACCAGGCACTCTACGTTCTATACTGATGTTGAAGGACAAGATTGATTAGAACGGGTTTATCTATGGATTCACTCCAGATTTCATCATTTCCGGCAGGTTTTCACATTTCTTAAAATGAAACTTGAGCTTGGCAAAATCTGAGAAACAATGAATTGATTGAGGGTCATCTCAATAGATGAAAATAATCTATTGTGATTAATCTTGAATGTTAATCTACTGAATTTGACTGAGGGTGTAATTGGCTTGCTCAACGGGTTCATCTGACCCCAAGCCTTCTAACTGAGCGAGAGGGGTAATCTGTTCTAGAGAACCAAATCCGGTAATTGAGGAGCCAAAAGGACAAGCTGCGATCGCAGCGACAACGGTGATTAATGCACTGAGAATAATTCTTTCTATGATAACAGCTTGTAGTGGCATCTCGTACTCCTCCCTGACTGTGACACTCATTGAAGTGATACACCCAGACATATTTCAGTTGAGAGGAAACTTATGCAATTTTGTTATTGGTTATTCGTTATTGGTCATTTGTGATCAGAAAAGTCTTTTTATCCCTACTGCCTACTCCCTACCCCCTACTCCCCACTTCCCCATGCACTGTTTCAGTTCATTTAACCCAACGGCACAAGTGAGGTTATATTGCAGGGGGGTAATGGAAATATAATTTTGTCGCAGGGCGGTAACATCAGTAGGAATATCATCTTGAATATTGGGATCTTTAACTTCTTCCACATCTTCTAAAAGTTCGCCCGCTAACCAATAGTAGCTTTTTCCCCTAGGATCAACCCGTTTTTCAATAATATCCACATAGCGACGAATTCCCTGGCGAGTCAGGGTTACCCCTAAAATGTGCTTTTCTTCAACAGCGGGAATATTAACGTTTAATAGGGTCGCTTGCGGCAGGGGAGATTGTTGTAAGTCAGCCACCAAGCTTTGGGCAAATTTGACCCCAGGTTGAAAGAAACGGGAAGTATAACTGCCCAAACTCAAAGCAATACTCGAAATCCCCTCAATTAACCCTTCCATTGCAGCCGACACCGTACCTGAGTACAATACATCTGTGCCTAAATTGGGGCCGTGATTAATGCCGGATAACACCAAATCTGGGGGAGTATCCAATAAGGCAAACAAAGCCAGTTTAACGCAGTCAGCCGGGGTTCCTGAACAAGCCCAGGCTTTAACATTAGGGTGAAACACCCCTTCGACAATTTCTGCCCGAATGGGTTGATGTAGGGTGAGTCCATGACCTGTAGCAGATCGTTCTTTATCCGGACAAACCACAATCACTTCGTGACCAACTTCCGCTAAACCATCGGCAAGGTGGCGAATACCTTGGGCAAAAATACCGTCATCGTTACTAATTAAGAGTTTCATTAATGAATGATTGTTGTGGAGACTGGAAAACAGGGCTAGGGAACAATCACCTGACTGCTATCATTAGTCATTGGTTGTCAACCATCAATCATAACAACAAAGCATCCGATTAAAATTTTATTGAATTTACGTTATGGCAATCCAACTTAGTGATCTTGAAGCCCAACTCGAACAACTCCGACAAGAGGCGCAAACTGCGATCGCAGCGTCTCAGACGTTAGAAGAACTGGAACAACTGCGAATTAACTATTTAGGGAAAAAGGGTAAACTCTCAAAAGTGTTGGGCGGTATGGGCAAACTGGACCCGGCAGATCGTCCCCGGATTGGTTCTTTAGCCAATGAAGTCAAACAAGCCCTTCAAACTGATTTAGAGGACAAACGTACTGGCTTGCAACGGGCGCAACTCGAAGCCCAACTGCAACGGGAAACGTTAGATGTAACTCAGCCTGGTGTTTTTCGCCCTCAAGGGCAAGTTCATCCCCTCAATGGTCTGATTGACCAAGCGTTAGATATCTTCGTGGGAATGGGTTATACGGTCTCGACAGGGCCGGAAATTGAGACGGATTATTATAACTTTGAGGCATTAAATATGCCCCCAGATCATCCGGCGCGGGATATGCAGGATACATTTTATTTACCCAATCATCATCTATTGCGAACCCATACCTCTCCGGTACAAATTCGCTACATGGAACAACATCAACCCCCCATTCGAGTGGTTGCCCCAGGGCGTGTCTATCGGCGGGATACAGTGGATGCTACCCATGCCGCCGTTTTCCATCAAATTGAGTTACTGGCAATTGATGAAGGATTGCGTTTTAGTGACCTCAAAGGAACCTTGAAAGAATTCTTGCGTCAAATTTTTGGCGATTTACCGATTCGTTTCCGCGCCAGTTATTTCCCTTTCACGGAACCCTCAGCCGAAGTCGATTTGCAGTGGAAAGGAGATTGGTTAGAAGTGTTAGGTTGCGGTATGGTTGATCCTAATGTCTTAAAAGCTGTGGGATATGATCCAGAAAAATATACTGGGTTTGCGGCGGGGTTTGGGGTAGAACGGTTTGCCATGGTACTGCATCAAATGGATGATATTCGCCGCGTGTATGCTAGTGATTTACGCTTTCTGAGACAATTCTAATGAATTGGTTAGTCGTGTGGATTGTAGCAGGAGTAACTACGATGAAGGGGCAAGTTAAATGGACAGGATCGATATGGGGATTGATGATAGGTACAGTGGTGATCGGCGCACAAACTGGAGTGTTTGCCAACGCCAATACAACCCCTCAACAATTAGCCCAAGCTGACTCTGATTTGTGTCGTCGTGTGTTTGAACAACAGGGGTTAGTGGTTCATGAACGTCCCACCCCTAATTCCCCCCGTGTTGGTGGAGTAGCTTACCGTTCTGAAGTGCAATTAAAAGCAGATTTTGAGGGAGTTCGTGGCCCTGGCGGACGCACTTGGGTAGAAATTACAGAACCTGTTGCGGGCTTTATTTCTAATGGTTATCCAGGGGGACGGAGTAATTTAACCTTGTGTTCTGATACAGCCTTACCTGATCCTCAACCCCAACCCATGGCTAGTCTTTGTCGTCGCCTTGACCGCAAACTCACCCCGAAAGGATTGGTAGTCCGGGCGAAACCTACCCGTTTTTCCCCACAGGTAGGAGGTGTGGGGGTTAGTCAAGAACTGTATCTGGTTGAAGATTATCAATTCATTCCTGACCCCGATGGAGAACGCCGCAATTGGGTGGAAATTGAGACTCCTGTGGCTGGGTTTATCTCAGGCGATGCTTTACTACCTTGCCGTTAAGGGGAACTTTAGTGGAAAATCAGCCAGTTGATTCACATGATTCAACGGCAAAGCCTAAAGTATATGTTGGGGGTTTTATCTGTAAAACTTTATCTATAAAATCTTCAACATATATTTGAACCTGCCTGTCCAGTGTTTCAAGTGGATATAAATACCCAATTGAAAGTTTGAGGGATTGACTAAATTGGTATGAAATTGGTACGAAACTTTTACAACAGGAGGGTGTACACGTTAACTGTGTACCAGTGCTGAACCTTGAAAACTAAATACCACAATGGGTTACCCTAAAGCCCATGACGAGGATTGAACTCGTGACCTCACCCTTACCAAGGGTGCGCTCTACCACTGAGCTACACGGGCGTTCCCCATAAGAAGGAATATTTTCGTTGAGTGGTGGGCCGGGCTGGATTCGAACCAGCGTAGGCTTAGCCAGCGGATTTACAGTCCGCCCCCATTAACCACTCGGGCACCGACCCTTGTTTTCTCAACGATTTATCATTATAGCAGAATTTCAAAAAAATACTAGGGGTTTGAAAAATTTTTTTCAACTGTAATAGTACAATATCCTCACCTGGAAACGTCCCCCTCTACCCACGCTGGGGGCAAGCTCTGTTCCCCGTTCCCCGTTCCCTAGCACATAGCGCTATATTTATGAGAAGAGATGACACAGGACAATTACGAAATTTCCCCCAATCCTCAAGTCACGTTACAACAGTTACAGCAATCGGGTGCGATCGCTGTCATTCGTTGTCAGCAGCTTGATTTGGGTCGTCAAATGGCAGAGGCGATTGCTCAAGGCGGTATCCACTGGATTGAAATTACTTGGAATAGCCATCGCCCTACTGAATTAATCACTCAACTGTGTTCGGATCTACCTCACTGTTTTATTGGTGCAGGCACATTGCTCAATGTCGATCACATTCACCAAGCGATCGCATCGGGCGCTCAATTTTTGTTCTCACCCCATACCAATGTAGAAATGATTCAAGCTGCAACCACCGCCGCTGTCCCCATGATTCCAGGTGCGTTGTCTGCTACAGAAATTCTCAGCGCTTGGCAAGCGGGCGCTACTGCTGTCAAAGTTTTTCCCATCTCAGCAGTGGGGGGGGTAGACTATATCAAGAGCTTGAGTGGTCCGCTAGGTCAAATTCCTTTGATTCCGACGGGAGGCGTAACTGTGGATAATGCGAAGGATTTTATCAACGCTGGAGCCGTAGCAGTTGGGCTGTCAGGAGATTTATTTCTTAAATCTTTGATTGCTGAAGGCAACTGGTGCGGGATTACCCAGCGTGCTAGACAACTGCATCAACAGTTACAAACTGCAATTGCCGCCCGACAATACAGAGACAGTGAAATCATCAATGCTTGAGATTGTGAATCATTACAGATGATCTGATGGGGCAAAACGGTGGCTAAGCCATCGCCTGTACAACATCTTTAACGGTGTTAATAATCTCATTGACATTAATCGGTTTCGTCACGTAAGCAGCCGCCCCTTGTTTCAAGCCCCAATTTTTGTCAATTTTTTCAGACTTACTAGAGCAGATAATAATGGGAATATGGGCGGTTCTTGCTTGACTTTTTAACTCTCGACATAAACCAAAACCACTTTGTCCTGGCAAGACCACATCCATCAAGATTGCATCAAAGTTTTTTTGGTTTAAAATTGCCTTGGCGGCTTCGGCTGTATTAACATTCAGTACATCAAAACCAGACTTTTGTAGACCATCGACTAATAAACTTGCTTCTGTTGCATTATCTTCTACGATCAGAATACTAACCATTTTCACCTCAGACTAAGCTGTAGCATTATTTTCCTTTAATTCAATTATATAGGGGGTATGATTGTTAATTTAATCCGATCATCGATTCTTAGAGAACCTAGGCAAAATAAAAACTGTGTTATTAACTAAAATTTTTAGCAAAATTGATTATCATTGCGTCAATTGTAAGTATTTTTCGATGATGGCTAATGTTTCTTTAGGTTTAGGGGGTTTGACTAGAAAATCGGAAGCCCCGACTAATTTCGCTCGACTTCGATCAATGACATTATCTCGGCTGGTGAGAATCACAACCGGAGTATTTTGAAAGACAGGAGCATTTTTTAAAAACTGACAAACGGTATAGCCATTGGCATTGGGCATGACTAAGTCCAAAAAAATTAAATCGGGTTTGTATTCTGCCACTTTCGCCAAAGCCAAAACCGGATCTTGAATTCCAATAATTTTGTAGCCTGCTGATTGCACAATTTTTTCTAGTACCTGGGCGACTGTCGGACTATCATCAATACAGACAATCAGTCCTTTATCGGGTTGAGGTAAACTGAGGAGCGCCTCAGGTTGAGTGAATACTGGGTTTGGTAAATCCTTAAGATTGCGAAATTGGATTAATCCCTTTTTCACTAAAGGTAACAACATTTTGGTGACACTCACAATGGACTTGCGAGTTCGAGCTGAAATATCCCAAAGAGTATATTTGCCATTGAGATATTTACCCCAACCAGATAACGCCGTTGGACTAATAGCCTTTTTGTAAACTGGAGTGAGATTTGGACTTAAATTCTCAAACCCCGCATCATGCCATTTTTGACCCAGTTGTTCCGCCTTGGTCACCACAGTTGCTAACTCCCGCAATGATAACGCTAAACCCAGTGTGAGCTCTGATTTAGAATCATCACGAGGTTCCCATTGAATTACCGCATCTGTATAGCGACTGAGGGAAAATAGCAGTTCTAAAGCCACAACCTGGATAATGGATTTAGCTTGGGTCAGGGTTAGTTGTTCTGTTGCAATTCCTTCATACAGTAACTGATATTCCCAAGGTTTGTCCGGATCAAAAGAGAGGGACTGATTTGGGGGCTGCCATTGGGGGGCATATTTTTGAATCGCCCGTTGCCAACGTCTAACCCGATGAAAATCTCCGGTTGCATAAAGTAATCGACCATAGAATAGATGAAGTTGTCCTTCACGAGCATGACTGGTTAGAATGAGTTGGCCGATTGCCATTTGCTGACAAAGCCGATCGAGTTCTTCAAGCAAATGAGCAATGGTAGTAGATTCACTGGTCAACATATTCTCCTCGTTTTGGCGGTTGGGTTATCTGGGAAGGCATTCTATACAGAGAGGGTGGGACACAGCTCTCATCACTATTATCACACAGCTCTTTAGAGGGCTTAGGAAGACCAATTCATGCACCCACAGGTTCCTCCATAAGCTGATTGGGCAGTTTGAGCCGGATTTATTCTCAACTGTTATACATCATTAGAAAGACAGCAGTTTGGGCGAATAAACTTTACCGAAATTCTGCAGTAACTTTGCCATAAGAAGCGATTTTGCACCTGAACGATGGTATTGTGGTGTTTTAATGGGTTGGATTTTTGATCCAAAGTTTAGAGAATTAGGCTACAACCCGAGAGTAGAGACTACCGCTTTCTGGATGCGATCAGCTTTCAATCCATCGACTTTATTTACATTTTACCCATGCTCTCCATCTCTTGTCGGGTCAGAGGTTAATTCTGATGCTCCGTTCTCAGTCAATTTCACCCCCAGGAAGGATGACTGACAAAAACATTCTTAGTATTTTTAATGATGTTATCCCAGCTAAAACATATCATTTTTACAAATACTTGAGAAAATACAGAAAAGTGATGAGAGCAATTGACTGGATTGGATTGGGCTGACAGCAGCTCAGAAGTCATTGTCAGTCCCAAAATTTCAATCTTATTTTTTAAGTTAAGGTCGATTAGCCGCCCTCATCTGTATTCACCAGGCCAGACTTCAACACTGAATAAATTCAGGTGAAGTAACACAGAGTAGATAACTCTGTCTATAATTCTTGATGGATTGAGTCAATTTACTGTATTAGCTTCTAAAGTTCAGCCAATGATTGTGATCTTAATAAGCATTAATGTTGTTTTTGATCAAATCTTTCTCATGAACCGAAAGCTAGACTAGAGATAAAATCTTCCTCACCAATAATCCAACCGATTATGATTCAGCTTCAACCGCATTCATCTAAAGCCGATATTTTGGTGGTTGATGATACACCTGTGAATCTGCGTTTACTTTCCAATTTGCTCAGTGAACAAGGCTACGAAGTTCGCAAAGCGATTAACGGAAAAATGGCGCTGACAGCAGTTCATACCGCTCCGCCAGATTTGATTCTGCTGGATGTGATGATGCCGGATCTCAGTGGTTATGAAGTGTGTACCCATTTAAAACAGAACCAAGAAACAGCACAAATTCCTGTGATTTTCTTGAGTGCTCTGAATGATGTTAACGATAAGGTGAAAGGATTCACAGTGGGTGGGGCAGACTACATTACTAAACCCTTCGAGTATGAAGAAATTGTGGTTCGTGTCAATAACCAATTGGCTCTCAAAACCGCAGAACAACAACTGTGGCAACTGAATGCAGAATTAGAAGAACGAGTCCGCCAACGCACCCGAGAACTGGAAATGGCTAATGCTCAACTGCAACAGATGGCGTTTCATGATTCCTTAACCGGACTTCCTAACCGCATTCAATTTCGCCAACGCCTCGATACGGCTCTGATGCAGCAAACGCCCGATCAGCAATTGGCTGTTTTATTTGTAGACTGCGATCGCTTTAAAGTGGTGAATGATTCCTTAGGACACTTGGTGGGAGATGAACTGTTGATTGCTTTAAGTCAGCGGATTCAGCAATTGATCCAACCCCATCATACCTTAGCGCGTCTCGGCGGCGATGAATTTGCCCTGTTACTGCCTCAACTCCTAAACCATAAGGCTGCCATCCAAAAAGCGGATGAAATTTTAGAGATCTTGTCTCAACCGTTTAAACTGAATCAATACGAGGTTTTTATTAATGCCAGCATCGGGATTGCTTTATCGGGTAAGGACGATACCGATCCTGAACATTTGTTGCGAGATGCCGATACTGCCCTCTATCAAGCCAAAGCCAATGGTCGGGGATGTTATCATGTTTTTGATCGAACCTTGCATCTTGCAGTGGTTAACGCTTTAGAATTAGAATCTGAATTACATCGCGCTGTCCATCAGCAGCAGCTCATCGTGTATTATCAACCGATAATCTGTCTGAAAACCGGTAAAGTTGAAGGCTTTGAAGCGTTAGTTCGATGGTATCATCCCACGCGCGGTTTGATTAGCCCAGAATCATTTATTCCCATTGCTGAAGAAACGGGTTTAATGACTCAGATCAGCCATTGGGTTTTAAAGCAAGCTTGTCATCAATTACAGGTTTGGCAGCAACAAGCAGGACTGCAAGAGTCTCTGTTTATGAGTGTTAACTTATCGACTCGGCAGTTTGCTCAATTAGATTTAGTTCAGCAAATTGAGCAGGTTTTAGCAGAAACTCATGTCGATCCGCGCTGCCTGAAGTTAGAAGTGACAGAGAATGCCATTATGGATAATCCCACAACAGCAGCAGAGATTTTACAACAACTGCGACACCGTCAGATCCAACTCGGAATTGATGATTTTGGCACGGGTTATTCCTCTTTGAGTTATCTTCATTCTTTTCCGGTTGATACTCTCAAAATCGATCAATCTTTTGTTAAACATCTCGATGGAACACCAGAAAATCTAAAATTGGTTTCTGTGATTCTTGGGATTGCTCAAACGATGAAGATGAGTGTGATTGCTGAAGGCATCGAAACACAACAGCAACTCAATCAACTCCGTAGTTTAAACTGTAACTTAGGACAAGGCTATTACTTTTCTGAACCCCTTCCACCGGAAAGAGCCATCAAACTGGTTACGGAACCGTCGAAGGGGTTAGACTTAACAAATTTTGATGATAATCAGCATGAATGATCTGCAATTGAGTTCACCGAAAGCCGATATTTTAATTGTTGATGATACACCCGCTAACTTGCGATTATTATCCACTATGATGGTGGATCGAGGCTATAGTGTGCGTCAGGCTATTAATGGTCACATGGCTCTCACCGCTACGAAAGCCATGATTCCCGATTTGATTCTATTGGATATTAATATGCCTGGAATGAGTGGCTATGAAGTATGTGAACAACTTAAGGATGATCCAAATACTGCTCATGTTCCTGTCATTTTTTTAAGTGCATTTGATGATGTCAAGGAAAAAGTCAAAGCCTTTCAATCCGGTGGAATTGATTACATTACAAAGCCGTTTGAATTTGAAGAAGTGATTGTACGGATTCAAAATCAACTAACAATTCAACAGCTTCAAAAAAAACTTCAAGAGCAAAATCAGCAACTTCAAACAGCACTGAGGGAGTTGAGAATGGTTCAAGCTCAACTGATTCAAAAAGAAAAAATGGCAAGCTTAGCTCAGCTTGTCGCGGGAATTGCTCATGAAATTAATAATCCCGTGAGCTTTATTTCCGGCAATATTAGCCATGCTCATGAATATATTAAAAATTTATTGAATTTAATTGGTTTATATCAACAAGAATATCCCAATCCAAATCAAATCATTCAAGAGTTAATTCAGGAAATTGATTTAGAGTTTTTGGTTTCAGATGTTCACAAAGTGATAGGATCGATGCAAAATGGAGTAGATCGCATCCGCACTATTATTTTAGCCCTTAAAATATTTTCTCGTTTAGATGAATCTGATATTAAAACAGTAGACTTACATCAAGGAATTGAGAGTACATTACTATTTTTACAGCATCGAACGTCTGGAGAGGAACAATCACCCGAAATTCAACTGATTAAAGATTATCAACAATTACCCTTAGTCACTTGTTATGCCAGTCAAATCAATCAGGTTTTTTATAGTCTTTTAAGTAATGCCATTGATGCTCTAGAGCAGCAATATTATCAAACTCAATCGGCTGATTATATTCCAACCCTATGGATTTCGACAGCCCATACTTCCGCAGACAAAGTGACAATTCGGATTAAAGATAATGGAGTCGGGATTCCCGAGGCCATCCAACCCCGTTTATTTGATCCATTTTTTACCACAAAGCCGATTGGGAGAGGACAGGGGTTAGGGTTGTTGACAAGCTATCAAATTGTGGTACAAAAACACAAGGGACACTTGAGCTGTTATTCTTCTCCAGGAAACGGGGCGGAATTTGTGATAGAACTTCCTATTCACTTAGGTAAGGCTGGCTCAGAACCTGAACCTCTATTCTCAGCTATTGGGTTAGAAAATCAAAAGTCGTGAACCTAAAAAAAATCTGGAAACTACTCAAACAAACGGCTAAGGAATGGCAACAGGATAAAGTACCGATTCTGGCGGCCGCTTTAGCCTATTATATGGTGTTCTCCGTTGCTCCAATGGTGATTATTGTAATTGCTGTTGTGGGGTTTATTGTCGGCGAGACGGTTGCTAGACAGGAAGTGATTGAACAGATGCAATCATTAATTGGTGCCGATGCCACTGAATCGGTTCGAGTGGTGATTCAAAACCAATTTAAACCCAGTTCGAGTATCATCGCCACCCTGATTGCTACTGTCACCGTGATTTTCGGCGCAACGACTGTGGTGGTTCAACTCAAACAAGCCTTAAATATGATTTGGGGGGTTGAACCTCGACCGGGACAAGGAGTGAAAGGCTTTGTGAAAACTCGGTTTTTGTCGGTGTTGATGGTGATGGGAATTGGCTTGATTTTGCTATTGTCTTTAATCTTAAGTGCGGTTTTAGCGGGTGTTGACCGCTTGCTGGAACAATATCTATCGGTTCCGAGTATTGTTTGGGCGCTGGCAGATAACCTGATTTCTGTGATTTTAATGACCTTATTATTCGGTCAAATTTATCGGGTTTTGCCCGATGTTGAAATTGCCTGGAAAGATGTGGCAGTGGGTTCAGCCATTACGGCTGTTTTATTTACCCTGGGTAAAGCCGGAATTAGTTTGTATTTAGGTAACAGTAGTGTAGGTTCAGCCTATGGAGCAGCCGGTTCCCTAGTGATTTTTCTGATGTGGGTGTTTTATTCTGCTCAGATTTTTCTCATTGGGGCAGAATTTACAAAAGTTTGGGCAAGAAATTATGGTTCTCAAATTAAGCCAGCCAATAATGCCGTTTCTGTAGACTCACAATGAGTTAAGGGGGTAGGGTGTGGGGTGTTGAGAGTACGTCAAGAGATTGCTCATAATAATAAATGTTGTTTGTTGAGCCATTGATTGTCTCATGAACCTTAATCCTGAGTTTCAACCGGGCCAAATTGTCGGGTTAGATTGTCAAAGTACTTGTCTGTATGCAGAAGTGATTCAGGTCGTGACTCAACGTCAAATGTGTTGGGTGCGTCCATTGATGTTAGTGGAGAGGGATCAATTTTGTGAGGAGAGATTGTTATCTCGAATAGTGTCTGATTTACGTCAAGGTTCGGATTTGATTTTGCCGTTAAGTCTATTTCGAGTCGCTTTAGATACAGAGGTGATTCCTTTACTGATGCAACTCAACATCAATCAGGATAAAGCCCCGATACCGACTTTAGCCCATGAACACTTACAAGCATTTATTCGTCGAGTGTGGCAGGCGACTCCTCAAGCGTTTAGAACGTTGAGAAATCATATCCCAGAAAGTCACTGATGAGTGGAGAGTGAAAGGGATTAAAAGTGATTATATCAATTGATCAAGTCTTAAGAGACAGGGTGGCTGTGATCACAAGTTTAGATTGTGACTCACTAAAAAATTGAATTGAGTCTGCGTAGTATCTGAGGAATTAATCTTTACATACAAAATGGATATCGATTCTTAGACATCACATCCCTAAACCCTGAGTTGGTAAGGCTAAGGTTATTTTTTTAATAAAATAAGTCTATACCTACAGACAATTTCTCATCTGCTTGATATGATAGGAGAGAAGAGCACATCCCTGATTAGATTGAGGCAGTTCGTGATTAATCCAATTAATCGGCTGAATCTAAAAATTGTTTGCTGTGGTTTGCTTATCCTAAGAGCTAGCCACCAATTGAACTCTTCCTGCATCCATTTCATCCATTAAAAGTTCCAAAGCTTCATAATCGACATCTGAAATATAACCCAGCCTCGTTAATTCAGTATTAATTTCATTTTCTATTTCCGGGGTTAAGCGCTTAAAATATATCGCTTTCGATACAAGTTTCCGAATTAAATTAGTTGTTGCCATCGTTTTCTTGTGTTAGTTTTGTGTACCTTCATTCTCTGATGAATGCACTTTTAAGATTGTGATCTTAAGGGGTTACTCAAAGTGATCTCTATCACTTGAGCGGACTGACAGGACTCATTGAGATTGGAGTGTCATTTTAATATTGTATTCAATTCAAATCCCCTCTTTGAGCAGTAAAATTAACTAATCATATAGTTTTTAATTCATTATGGGAGCTGTCCCATTTTCCCTGCTATTCCCTAGATCCGTCTCCTATCCGCTTCAATACCACTGCACTCCAACCCAAAATATTACACTTTTATTGATCCTTAAGCATGATATTAAACTCACGGCAGATGAATTTATGCTAATCTACTCTCTTCCTTAAAATCACTGCAGATCTTTGAATAATATTCAATATTATCTCAGTATGATTACAGGGATATCAACTCTAATCAAATGATTAAATTGACTTAAATTGCTGGAAAACTCGGATGAATAAATCCTGTGATACAAATCATTTATGTTATTGATTTACATCATTTATTGGTGTTATTAGAGTCACAGTATATATATCATTTTTGCATGATGATTAGAATGTTAGTTTGAGTGAGAAATAATATGATGAAACTGAGGTATAGAAGTCTTCCCTATGTTGCACAAATGACCTCTACACTGATGCAACGAAGTTGGATCATTGGTCAGTTTAGAGGAGTGGTTTATCGACTCAGTCGCCCTGTGATTGTTCAAAAAAAATCCTCAAAAGTCTTAAAATATCGGGGAATCCCTTATCACTCAATTCAATCGACTACTATCAGAATAGAATCTGAACAAAATTTAACTCATTCATCTGTTTCTGTCAATAAGCAGCCTTCTAAACCTTCTCAACCCTATATTGATAGTTGAACTCAAAAAACCGGGGAACAATATTGATAAGGAAGATTAGCAATAACACAATTAATCTCTCTTCTATTATCCCTATTCAGCACTATCATCTTACTAGGGTGTTCTGCTCAATTCATGAGCTAAAATTGAGGTGAAAAATTACCGATTACTTATTATTTGATTGTTATGTATGCTTTGCTGATCGTTTACAACCTGAGGGATAGCTTGCTAAGATTAGAGTAGGGATAAGGTTTTCAGACATTTCATTTATTTAATGATTATGACTAATTCTCTATGTTAATCATTTCGTTGAGAAGAAAACTGCCTTAAGTTTAAACTTAAGGCAGTATTTCAGGGATAAGCTTCTGATCCTGTGATCTAATATATCGACCGATTCTGAGAAATCCCTGAGGTGACCGTCAATCTTTGCTGAGTTTTTCACATGTAAAAACAATCAATATAACTGATGATTATATTTGTGATGGAGATCAATCAAGTGAAGTTTATTGATCACATCTATTCATCCGTAAGATCACAAATAAATGAATAGATCTATCACGGTTCCTGACGTAGAAATCAGTCATTATAAAGATATCGAGTTCTATTTTTAACAATGATGCAACCTCCTGCTCTTCTCCCAGGTGCTATTTCTGAAATGCTTGCGGCTGTTGCAGATACCCACACCCTTACTAAGGCAGATCGTTATGGATTAATGGCTGCCATTCTAGATGACTCTCTTCCAGAAGAAGATAGGCGTAGTATTGATCGACTCTTGCGATCGCTACGACGGGGATATGTAAAAATTGTTGATGAAATCTCGATACTGACTTAGTAGCAAGATTGTGAACGTTTTAAAAAAATTTATATTTAAATACTATTATTTCATCAATTAATTAGAATTAATTTCCGTTTACCTTAGAGAACAAAAGTTTTATGAGTTGAAAACTCAGTGGCTTACCCCTTGCTATCTGGTTTGTTGAAATAGATCAAGGATTATTGATGCAGAGACGCTCAATTGAACGTCTCTATCAGATTATTGATTCAAAACAGAGAATTGAATAACCCTCATACTTCTCGGGTAGAACGCATAGTGGGAAACATAATCACATCTCGAATACTGGCTGTATTTGTCATCAGCATCACCAAGCGATCTATACCAATTCCTAAACCGCCACAGTTTGGCATTCCCAACGATAACGCCTGAATATAATCTTCGTCCATGGGATGGGCTTCTTCATCCCCAGCAGATTTTTGTCGTAATTGTTCCTCAAACCGTTGACGTTGATCTTGTGGATCATTCAACTCAGAAAAGCCATTGGCATATTCTGTACCATGAATGAATAATTCAAACCGTTCAACAAAATTCGGTTTAGAACGATGACGTTTTGCTAAGGGACTCACTTCCACCGGAAAATCAATAATAAATGTAGGTTCTATTAAAGTAGATTCCACTTTTTGATCAAAAACGGCATACAACAAATAGCCTAAACTTTGGGTTTCCAGCTTTGACAAATTTAAACCCAGTTGTTCGACTTTTTCCAGGGCTTCTGTTAAGGTTAACTGGTCAAAATCTAACCCAGTTTTTTCCCGCACTGCCTCTACCATCGTTTGAACTTTCCAGTGTTTTCCAGTAAACGTGGGGTATTGATCGCTATAATCATAGGAACGTTCTAGAGAAATTTGATCCCCTTGATAGTCTAAGGTTTGAATCTTGCCAAATTGATCCTGAATGACTGCACAAACTAGACTTTCTGTCAAGGTGATAATGTCAAAATAATCGGCATAGGCTTGATAGACTTCAATGGATGTAAATTCGGGATTATGGGTGCTATCAATTCCTTCATTTCTAAAGACTCGACCGACTTCAAATACCCGTTCAAATCCCCCACAAACCGCTCGCTTGAGAAATAATTCCGTTGCAATTCTCAGGTATAAATCCAGATCAAGGGTATTGTGATGGGTGATGAAGGGTCGCGCCGCAGCACCCCCATAAATCGCTTGTAAAACAGGGGTTTCCAGTTCATCAAATCCCACTTCCCAAAGATAGGTTCTAATTCGTTTAAGAATTTGACTGCGGACTTTGAAATTTTCAAAAGATTTCGGATCACTGACGAGTCCTAACTCCCGATGACGACGGCACAGTTCAGGATCATTAATGCCATAATAAGAATCAGGAAAGGGAATAGTTGCTTTAGAGAGTAAATCGAGTTGTTGAACTTGTACCGATAATTCCCCTCTATTGGTGCGGCAACCGATACCTGAAACCCCCACAAAATCCCCTGTATCGAGATATTTTTTAATTTGATTAAATGATAAACCTGGATCACCTTTAACCAGTTTTTTCTCAATTTTTAATTGAATTGTTCCGGAAATATCGGTTAATCCAATAAAACCAATACTACCACTGTCGCGCTTAAATGTAATTCGACCACAAACCTTTAAGGGTCGCTCCTGAGAATCAGCCTCACCATTACTCAGTTCATTTTCCGGTTGAGAAAATAAATCCTTAATTTCCTGGGCGGTATGCGATCGCTCAAATGATGCACTGGGATACGGATCAATGCCTAGCGATCGCAAATCTGCAACTTTCTGAGATCGAACCTCCGCTTCGTTACGAGTCTCCTTCTGAGCCATATTCGGTGATGTCCTGTTCCTGTATGCAATTCAGTTCAAACTACTATCATAGCGGTTGGTTATTCGTCATTGGTCATTTGTTATGGGTTGCTCGAAAGTATTGAGATAAAACCTATACAATATATCGTTAGTTAAAAATACAGATTTAAGGGGTTGCTTAAATAACTTATACTTACCCATTGCAAGTTTATCTATTTAAAATCTATATATTTGTTAAGTCATGATGACATTGTAACGAAAAATTTTGAGTCTTGATTGTACGAATTTACAAGGGTTGACAACTTTGGGTAAGGTTTTGTAAGATTTGAGAATAGAGTAAAATTGAGTAGTGTAGTGCCTAAAAACTAAAATCATGGGTGTCATCCTCTTCAAAACCCTGATTTTATGGGATACTCTATTGCAACCTGACTCATTTCACCTGACTTCAAAACCCTACAGAAAGAACATAGATTAAAAACTCTACTTTGAGACGGGGTTGACAAAAATAGAAAAGTATGAGTTGACTTCATAGACTCGCATTTTCTATTCCTAATAACAAACAACAAATGACGAATGACAAATAACTATTCTGGTACAAATTCTGTCGTCACCTGATCCTGAGACCCCCCACTTTTCACCACAATCGTTTCATTATCCAGTTCTCCAACTGCCGTATCTCCCCGCAGGTTAAAGGGAGGATCGGTTTGGCGATAAACCACATTACCATTGGCTTCAAAGGTTTGTTGAGGAATATACCAGGTGAGTTGATCGGTATTCAATTGGGCTTGACGCTGTTGTCCAATTCCCACAACATTGCCTTTAAGTTTAAACACTTCTTTGGCTAAATCTCCTTCTCCTTGATTAGCAGTAAACGTGACCCCTTCTTGCTGATGGATAATCGTAATCGGTTGAGGAGAATTCACGGTTTGCTGTTGATAATTCCAATTGAGTTCTTGCCCCCCAATTTTAAGGGACGGTTCAGATAAGGCAATTTGAACGTTTTTCTTCAAAGTGGCTACTTGGGTTTTGAGATTAACTTCTCCAGTTTCCGCTACTCCCCGATCTGTAATGGTTTGTTGTTGATAGCGATCAATTTTCAGGGGTTGATCGCTGACTAATTTTTCCTCTTCCCAATACCAAATAATATGATCGGTGTGTAATTTCACAACGGGATCTTTGGAACTGACAATCACTTGATTCCAAAACTCGGCTCGTTTTTTTTTGTTGAAAACCTGAGCTTCAGTAGCGATTGCCTGTATTTTCTCATGATCCCCGCTAACTCCATTACGAACAATCAAAATTTCCTGTTCAACGGTCCACTCTAATTCCTCACCCCGCAACACCAAGCCATTGTTGGGGTCAGTGGCTATAATTTGATCCCGTAACACAATCCGTTTACTATCTTGATAGACTTCCCCTTTTTGTGCCTCAATTTTGTAGAGGAGTTGTCCATCTTGATAGAGTTCACCGGAGGGCTGAATGACTTCAGCAACTCTTTGGTCGGGACTATAACTAGCTTGTTTAGCTTCCACTCGCCACAATAACTGCCCCTGTTCGTTAGCCTGTTCTAAGGTGACATCATCGAGGGTTAAGCGATCTTCAAATTCTGTTTCTGGGGTTTGAGGGGTTTCTGACGGATTGGGCAGTTGTTGGGGTTGTTGTCTGCAAGCGACAATCATCAACAGTAATCCTACAGCTAATAGCGGCTTGCAGTAGAGCATCAGGGTTGTCATCCCACCTCTCAATTTAAGATCGTTCTCCTGCCAGCCATCAAGTTGAGGATGAGTGCGGTGACTTTTCATCCCCCCTTTAGCTATCAATTTGTCCATCCATTAAACCCATACTGGAGAGGGGACGATAGCTATACCCTGGACTGCGAGGGGTTTTCTGGATATCTTCTTTAATCGCTTCTAAATCAATATAGCGATCAGCCACATTGATCAGGCTATCACTGGTCATTGATCGCAGACTCACCACTTCCACCCGAACCCCTCGGTAACTGGCACAATCAACTGCATAAGCTAAATCTCCGTCTCCACTGACGAGAATTGCAGTATCGTAAGACCCCACCAGGGCCATCATATCGACGGCAATTTCAACATCAAGATTGGCTTTTTTAGAACCATCGGGAAGTTGGACTAAATCCTTAGCAATGACTCGGTAACCATTGCGACGCATCCATAACAAAAAGCCCTGTTGTTTTTCATTGGTGCGATCAACTCCCGTGTAAAAGAATGATCGCAATAACCGAGAACCAGCCGTCAGACGACACAAAAGTTTGGTATAGTCGATCTCGATCCCCAACTGTAATGCGGCATAAAAGAGGTTGGAACCGTCAATAAAGATAGCGACCCGTCCTCGATTTTCTAGCACTTGTTCAGGCGTAAAAATGTCGCATTGATTCATAGATTGATCGAACATGATTGTTATACCTCATTTATTAAATTTGTTTTTTAAAATTGGAATACGAAATGAAAAAAGTTGATCTTTGATATAAAATTGAAAGAGATTGAATTGAGCAACAATGCTACAAATGAGACTCTGATTCAACGTCTAACCGTTGAAAGATCGGCTGGGGCTGACCTAAAGTTTGATTGGATGGAAGTATACCCCAACATCCATGAATAGTATAAGCTAGCTCTATCCCAATTGTATTTGTGTTTCTAAAGTCTAGCGAAAAACCAAGCTGATGGTACACTGCTTGACTAATTTCTGGAATAATAGGTGACAGTAAATAGGCCGCCAACCGCACAGATTCCAACACACTATAAAGCACTTGACTGACTAATTCCAGGTTTCCCTGTTTATACAAACTCCAAGGGGCTTGTTCATCAATATACTTGTTACCCGCTTGAACTAGGGTTAAAACGGCGCTACAGGCTTCGCTAAATGCCAGTCGATCATAAGCATGGGCTACCGTTTTTCCTAAAGGCATCCCTAAGGATTTTAAAGGATGATCCTCTGGGATATCTGCCCCCTGACAGTCTGGAATACAGCCGTTAAAGTATTTATGAGCCATCCTCAAGGTTCGGTTCAGCAAATTGCCGAGATCATTGGCTAAATCAGCATTGACGGTGTTGATAAATCGAGTCTCGCTAAAATCTCCATCTTGCCCGAACTCGATCTGTTTGAGAAAATAGTAACGTACGGCATCGGTACCGAAGCGGTTGACTAAATCCACAGGGTCTAGGGTATTTCCCAAGCTTTTCCCCATTTTTCGCCCTTCTTTGGTGAGAAAACCGTGTCCAAAGATACGATTAGGCAAGGGCAAGCCTGCAGACAGCAGCATCGCTGGCCAGTAGATGGCATGAAAGCGTAGAATGTCTTTTCCAATCAAATGGAGATTAATCGGCCACCAGTGGCTCAGGGCGTTCTCTAAAGTGGGTTCTTGCTCAGGTTCTAACAAAGCCGTCACATATCCTAGCAATGCATCAAACCAAACATATAAGGTTTGGCTAGGGTCAGTGGGCATCGGAAACCCCCAATCGACATTCACCCGAGAGATGGAAAAATCTTCCAAGCCGCGACTGACAAAACTGATCACTTCATTGCGACGGCTTTCCGGTTGAATAAAGTCAGGATGTTGTTGATAGAGTGCTTCCAGTTGGGTTTGATATCGAGACAACCGAAAGAAATAGTTTTGTTCGTCTCGCCACTCTACCTCCTTGTTAGTATGAATGGGACAGTACTTTTCATCAACTAGCTCTCGCTTTTCTTTAAATTCCTCACAGGAAACGCAATACCAACCCTGTTGTTGACTGAGATAAATATCTCCCTGATCCCAAACTCGTTGAAAAAATTCTTTGACAATCGCTTCATGACGGGTTGCCGTCGTGCGACTAAATCGATCATACTGAATGTTAAGCTTACGCCACAGTTGCTCAAAACGATGGGCAATTTGGTCACAATGTTCTTGAGGCGATCGCCCTAAACTTTCAGCTGTTCGTTGAATTTTCTGGCCATGTTCATCAGTTCCGGTAATGAACAAGACGGATTGTCCTTGTAACCGCTTAAACCGAGCTAGGGCATCTGCTGCCATCGTCGTGTAAGCACTGCCGACATGAGGTACATCATTGACGTAGTATAAAGGGGTGGTTAAAGAAAATGTTTTTTGAGTAGGCTTCATGAGTAATGAGCTGATGGTTCCCTCGTTTAAGCAAGTAATGGAAATAACAATAATAACAAGTTCAGGCCTAATTGAGCAGGCAGTGATGAGTCTCTGGTGAAAAGGAAGCCATTGATTCAGATCTTTGCTGAATACTCGGCAGTGTCTCAGGGTGAGGGTGTGAATCCACCTCAATCGGATCATAACAACAGCTTAATTGTTAGCCTGAGTTGGTATTACACTCTGAGAGTGTTTCTTCAGAAACCTCATCTACTTTCCTGTTCAAGGGCTAGTTGACTGAAACAGGAGAATTAGAGAGCAAAGTGATCCCGTGAGATTGATCAACAGTTTTGTCTTTTCTTCAGGAACTGAGCTAACCCATTTAGGCTGACAATGGCGCTCAGGCTTCAGAGAATAACAACGAAATTTTATTGATTTGAGTTAGCATATATAGATATTATATTTGAAGTAAACTCGAAAATTATAGTACTTTTTGGCGGCAAATCAAGAGGCTTGCTGACTATCTTAAGCTTCTATCAACAGAGTTGAAGAATAAATAAATTTCTGCTCAAGTGCCGAGATCGCCGTCAAACCCAAGATCAGTCTTTGAACAGAGGTGACTCATGATTCAGATTGATTAACGTTGAGAAGCAAAACCATTTGCTGATGATCCAGACTGATTTTATTGATTTTGTGACCCATGGCTTCAACTCGAACAGTGCAAACCTCACGCGCTCTCCTAGGGGGATTTGGAACTCGCCTATTTGTACACTATCAAAATAACATTCCTCAAGATCGTGCGGTGTTGATTGTCAGTAATCATCGGAGTTTTCTCGATCCAATTTTGCTGACGGCTGCCCTGGACTATCCCATTCGCTTTGCCTGTCATCATTACATGGGTCAAGTTCCTCTGTTAAGAGAAATGGTCACAACCCTCGGTGCATTTCCCCTGAAGGACTCCTCCAATCATCCTAAACACTTCTTTCAGCAGGCCACTCAACTGCTGCAACAAGGAGAATCTGTGGGCATCTTTCCCGAAGGGGCTGAACCCATGGTTAAATTTACGCCTCCCCATACGGTGGGCAGCTTTCAACGGGGATTTGCTCACTTAGCCTTACGGGCTTCTATCAAAAATTTAGCCGTTTTACCTGTGGCGATCGCAGCATTTGAAGAAGAGTCGATTTCCTCAATGATTCCCCTGCGAATGCTGAGTTGGTTTGATCCATCTGAACCCTTGTTTGATCAATCCGGTTGGCATCCTTTAGTGATTTATCGGCGGGTGAATGTATTAATCGGTCAACCTTATTGGATCACACCGCAACGAAAACAACAATATCAAGGGAAACAAGCCAAACAAGCCGTATTGGAATTAACCACTTACTGTCAGACACAGATTGCTGAGTTACTCCGCCAAGGCTGTATTTAATCATACAGGTGAGTGGTTCATTGTATCCTCAATAAAATCGTAAGTTTTGTCAAGAAAAGAGGATTGACTCAAATACTTTGCAAAAGCTTTACATAAGCTTTAGAACAACTTTACATAATAGGCTGTATTTGAACCCATTAAAAATGCTATCGTGAGCTTGATACTCAGTCTGTTCAGGAAGAAACCTGTTTTTTTAACGTTGGTAAAAGTCCTATTTAATGGACAGAGCTAGTCTGAAAACGAAATGGGTTGGACTGTATCTTAATGTTAATCTGAGAAAAAGCGGCTTGTCCTCACAAAGTACTCTTAATTGAACGCGAACTCACCCAGGTAACTTTATGGAAAGAGCAAATAATCCTGTCATTGCAATCGGGTTGGATGCAGTAGAGCCATCCTTGCTCGAACAATGGATGTCTCAAGGATACCTCAAGAATTTATCCCGGCTGCGCGAACAAGGAATCTACGGACGTTTAGATAACTTTCGGGACTCCAACGTAGAAACGGCTTGGACAACCTTCTCAACGGGTTGCCAGCCTCAAAAAACGGGCTATTGGGCAATGATGGGCTTGAAAGAAGGAACCTACGAAACAGAAACCCGAGCAGCCTATGATTATCAAGAATATCCCCCATTTTTTACCTTTGCCCAAGGCAAACGAGTGATCAGTTTTGATGTGCCTCAACTGCGGTTAAATCATCAAGTTGAAGGCTTGCAAGTGGGGGCTTGGGGGGCGCACTCTCCCCAAATCCCGAGTGGTTCGATCCCAGAGTCTTTATTCCAGGAACTGGTTGACAAGCATGGTTCTCATCCTGGACTCCATAACGATTATGCCATCTGTCTGGATATCAAAGGCACGATGCGGGTTGAGGAACGATTCTTAACGGGGATAGACCGCCATTCTAAGATTTGCCAAGATTTGATGCAACGAGAACCCTGGGATCTGTTTTTAACAGTGTTCTGTGAACCCCATGGGGGAGGTCATATTTTTTGGCAGTTGAGTCAACCCGATCATCCTCTATATGAAACCTTACGATCCCAAGTTTCCCATGATCCGCTGCTAGCGATTTACCAAGCGGTTGACAAAGCCATTGGGGAGATGTTAGAAAAAGCCCCAGAGAATGCCCGCGTGATTATCTTTTCTGCCCATGGTATGGGGCCTGCAACCATTGACTTACCCACATTCCTGTACTTGCCAGAATTTATGTATCGCTACAATTTCCCTGGCAAATACGGTTTAGGATACAATGATCCCAATGCTCCTGTGCCGCCAATGGTGACCAAGATGGATTGGAATTATTGGGAGCGTCATTTATGGGGAAGTAAGTACGATACCAATCCTCTACGACAGTTTTTACGAAAATCAACACCGACACGGATTTTTAATCTGATCGAACCCTGGTTAGATGCGACCAATCAACCCGATATTGTTTCCCCATTCCGCTTAAGACGAGAAGGTGAAAAGACGGTTCCTTGGAATCCCGGTCAATGGTATAAGCCGTTGTGGCCCCAAATGAAAGCCTTTGCAGTACCCAGTTTTGCAGAAGGTTACATTCGGATTAACCTCAAAGGACGTGAACCGAATGGACTGGTTGATCCCTCTGAATATCATGCCGTTTGTGATGATATTTGTGAAAAGCTGTATCGTCTCAAAGAACCTCGCACTGGAATTCCAATGGTAACTCGCATTGTCCGCACGCGGGAAAATCCCCTAGACCGCGATCCTAAACTACCCGATCCAGATTTAATCATTGTGTGGCAGGATGAGTACGCTTCAGATGTGATGGATAGTCCGGATTATGGTCGGTTTGGCCCCTTGCCCCCTTATCGTGCAGGTAGCCATCGTGCTAAAGGCTTTTTCATGGCAACTGGGCCGGATGTTCCGGTCGGTGCTGACTTAACTTCAGGCCATGTATTGGATCTAGCCCCAACGATTTTAGATTGGATGGGGGCATCCGTTCCTAGCCATCTGGATGGCAAACCGCTAGAAGTGTTACAAAACCAGCAGGCTGAAAGTAGAGTTTAGGTAAAGCTGGTGCTAAACCCTCCCTCTTGAGCCATTACAAAGGACTGAGAATCATAGCTTAAAGAGAACTAAGATGCTCTTGCTATTTTTCTCAGTCCTTTTTTTACCTCAATCTATAGAAAAATAAAAGGAAACCATTTTGCTAAATATTTGCGACACTAAGAGAGTTTAAAAGAATTAATGCTTTGTGAATACTTCTGAGAGATCGGTTCGAGAAAATGACCGAAACAGACACTATCGAGATGAGAAAATTTATAGAAAAAATTCTCCCCTGTTTGTAGTTCTATTACTCCATATAAATAGTAATATTGCCTTGACCATTGCACTTGTCCAACTGGCTTTACTCCTTTGAGGGGTATCGTTTTGAGTCTGAATAGACTTTCATCCCCTACCCAATAGCAGATTGGTAACTCAAGTTGCTCTTGTATCTGGGGTAGGTACGGCAATGTTTCCTTCAGCTTCAATCACATCTGAGTGTGGTTTTTTTAAACTCTTCTTTCAACTCTAGTTGTTGCTTGTGGCTCTGAGGTCTAGCCACTTTTAACTTGTCTTTAAGCCCATATCTGATCGTTTTGTAGACTACTGAATATGATATATTTATCCCGGTTTCTTCCTTGAGCCATTCAATGGGGGATTTATACATTGATATCATTGAGCATTATTTTTTCTCGGTAACAATTTTTATAATTTGTGATTCGTTGAATCCTACATAGGAGATTATTCTTAAGGGTTATCGCCAGCCTTTTTGCACTGTAAAGCTCCGTTGATATCGTTTGTATATTAGTCATATTCTAACGCTCATCTATGAGTTTTTTAGGGTGTTATATGAGATTGTTAGCCTTTAAACTTGCAAGATAGAGATTAACAGACCTGTGCAAAGCCAGGTTAGATTTGCTTCAAAAAGGCCTGCATTTTTTGGCATTTTATATTATGCTATTGTATAGGGTTTTATCCGCTTGGTCATCCTTCTAAAACTGATGGGTCTGATTTGAAGCAGTTGTCCTCAATAACTTGAGTATCCAAGTAATTAAACAAATGTTATATCTGAAAGGCTTAAGTTGTGAGTGAGAGAGTGCTTGCGGATAAAAGCTATATGATGCAACAGGTTTAACTGTTGTATATCTTGATGATTGAGAGTAACAAGTTTCTAACCAGCATGCTTGTTTTATTAACAAGCTGTTGATGTGTTTTCGCCTATGTATGCTTAGCTCAAATTATTTAACTAGACAGAACAATGAAGCAAATCAAAGTTGGTTTTTTGTCAGCTCATAACTATTTTGATCGGAATGCTTGGTCAGGAGGCGTTTATCGAATGTATCAAGCATTAAAATCTAAAGGGTTTCAGATGGTGAATTTAGGAAAGCCCGAAAAGCCTTCCTTCTTACAAAAAGTAAAAAATCGTTTACAACCGAAAAAAAACATAGCCAGCATTGGCTCAGAACAATACATTGAAGAAAACAAAAAATTTGCTGCTCAAATTCAACGTCAGCTTCAGGAAAATCCTTGTGATGTCATTTTTGCTCCGGTTGCATCTCGGGAAGTCGGTTTACTCGATGGCAAGATTCCTGTAATTTATATGTCTGATGCCACTCCGGAACTGATTAAAGACACTTATGACTTATATCCCGATGAAGCGGGTTTCTTAGTAGCAGATCAACAAGAAAAATCAGCCATTTCAAAAGCAACAAAAATGGTTTATCCTTCCGAATGGGTGGCAAATTCTGCGATTAATTACTATCAAGCGAACCCTGAAAAGATTAAGGTTGTCACTTTTGGAGCCAATGTTGATCCTGATGTTATTCCTACAATTGATGATACCCTAAAAAAATGTCAGGATCAGACGTGTCGTTTACTTTTTATCGGTAAAGACTGGGAAAGAAAAGGAGGCTATATTGCCTTTGAAACCTTAGAAATTTTAAATAAAATGGGAGTCGATTCAGAACTGGTGTTTCTAGGATGTGTACCACCAAAAGGATTCCAACATGAGAAGATGAAAGTGATTCCTTTCCTGAATAAAAATATACCCGAAGAACAACAGCAATTTAGTCAACTTTTATTAAACTCTCACTTCCTGCTATTCCCCACGCGGGCAGATTGTTCTCCCTTTGTCATTTGCGAAGCCAATGCCTTTGGTTTACCTGTAATTACAACAGAAGTGGGAGGAATTCCAAGCATTATTCAAGATGGAAAAAATGGTTACACTTTACCCTTAAGTGCCTCCGGACAAGATTATGCTAATTTAATCGCTAAAAACTTTTCGGATCCATCTCATTATGAACAGCTTATTCGCAGTTCTCGAAAAGAGTATGAGAGTCGTTTAAATTGGGATAAATGGGCCGACAGTGTCTATCCGGTGATTGCCAGCGTGTGTTCGTAAGTTCACGGGAAAGGTAGTTTAGACCGTCATAAATTAACTTGAGAGGCTGAAAAATTCAGTCTCTTTTTCTGTTTTGTTTGGGAAGCTTGTAGCTCAGTCACAAATGACAACGCAATTGAATTCATCTCCTTGCTTAAGTATCGCTTATGAACTTAAAGAGGAGCTGCGAGAGATTTATGAATCTAGCACAACAGTTAAGATGGTAGTCAGGAAATTAACAAAGTGGTTGAATTCTGCCCGAATGATTTTTAGGAAAACGGCTCAAACTCTTGAAAATAATTTGACGGAGATTTGTCATGACTTTATTAATCGAACAACCAGTGGAGTCATGGAGGGATTAAACAATAAAATCAAATTAATTCTTCGTCAAAGCCATGGTTTTAATAGTTTTGAGATGATGCATCAAAACTATTAGCTTGCCTTTTATAATAAGCCTTGCTTATTATAAAAGCTACGGGAGAGCCGATATTCAACCCGTGATTAAGTCTAATGAGTTGGAACAAAACTCGGTGTTGCCAATTCGGATTACTATTGATAATGATGACCGCCAACTGCTACCGGGATTAAAGGGCGTTGCCCATATTCAAACGCCAAAACTGCGAGTTTATCAGAAAATTTCGCGGGAAGTTCTCAAGTTATTTCCCTGGTGGAAACTGTAACCGCTTCTCAAAACGAACCGAGCCTTTGAAATCCAGACTATACCACTGATTGCCTCTGAGAAGTCGCTCAAAAGTCAGACTATGACTCGGGAATTTTGGATAAAAATCATCCATGGCGGATCGCAAAGATGCAAAACTTAACACAAACCAGACCCTGTTGAACTACAAGGACATACCGCCCTCTGATAGACTTGAACACTGGGAGTGCCGTTAGATCAATCTGGTCACTTTCAGATGTTGGGAGGATAGAATTCGTGGATAATGTCATTGGATTAGAAATTATCGAGGTGGTCGAACAAGCTGCGATCGCCTCTGCTCGGTGGATGGGTAAAGGCGAGAAAAACACCGCCGACCAAGTCGCCGTTGAAGCAATGCGGGAACGGATGAATCAAATTCATATGCGCGGTCGCATTGTCATCGGTGAAGGGGAGCGTGACGATGCTCCCATGCTCTATATTGGTGAAGAAGTCGGGATCTGTACTCATGAAGATGCTTCAAAAGTTTGCGATCCTGAGCAACTGGTCGAGATTGATATTGCTGTTGACCCTTGTGAAGGAACCAACTTGGTTGCCTATGGTCAGAACGGATCAATGGCAGTATTGGCGATCTCAGAAAAAGGCGGATTATTCGCTGCTCCAGATTTCTACATGAAAAAACTGGCTGCTCCGGCTGCGGCTAAAAATCATGTAGATATCAATAAATCAGCTACTGAGAACCTGCAAATCATCTCAGACTGCCTCAACCGCGCTGTTGAAGACTTAGTGGTGGTGGTGATGGACCGTCCCCGTCACAAAGACCTGATTAACGAAATTCGTCAAGCCGGAGCAAGAGTAAGGCTCATTAGCGACGGGGATGTTTCAGCAGCCATCTCCTGTGGGTTTTCTGGGACCAATATTCATGCACTGATGGGAATTGGGGCGGCTCCTGAAGGGGTGATTTCTGCGGCGGCTATGCGTTGTTTAGGAGGTCATTTCCAAGGGCAACTGATTTATGATCCTGAAATCGTCAAAACCGGTTTAATTGGAGAAAGTAAAGAAAGTAATCTTGCCCGCTTGAAGGAAATGGGCATTGATAATCCAGATAAAGTTTACAACGCCGAAGAACTCGCTTCTGGTGAAACTGTTCTGTTTGCCGCTTGTGGAATTACACCCGGAACCTTAATGGAAGGGGTGCGGTTCTTCAAGGGAGGTGCACGGACTCAAAGTCTCGTCATTTCTTCCCAGTCGAAAACCGCTCGCTTTGTAGATACCATTCACATGTTTGAGCAACCGAAGAATCTGCAATTACGCTAAAAATATCCCTTGGGAATGGGGAATGCAAACTGGTTCGGCGGTGGTGTTCTCCCCTTCCCGCTTTCTTTGCTTAAAATTTTTTGTTGAAAAAACTCAAAAACAATTCACTAATCCAACCTTAATAAGACCAAGTTTTATGAATATTGCAGTCGTTGGTTTAAGCCATAAAACGGCACCCGTTGATGTCCGTGAAAAACTCAGTATTCCAGAACCTCAAGTTGAATCTGCGATTCAGCAGTTACTGGGTTATCCTCATATTGAAGAGGTGGGAATTCTCAGTACCTGTAACCGTTTAGAAGTCTATATTGTCACCACAGAAGCTCAGCCCGGTGTTCGAGAAGTGGTTCAGTTTTTAGCGGAATCCAGTCAACTTCCCTTGCATTATCTGCGTCCCCATTTATTTACCTTGCTCCATAATGATGCAGTTATGCACTTGATGCGAGTCGCTGCTGGTTTAGATAGTTTGGTCTTAGGAGAAGGACAAATTTTAGCCCAGGTGAAACAAACCCATAAATTAGGTCAACAATATAAAGGCATTAACCAGCTGCTGAATCGTTTATTTAAACAAGCCATTACAGCCGGAAAACGAGTCCGAACGGAGACCAATATTGGGACGGGTGCTGTTTCGATTAGTTCAGCAGCGGTAGAATTAGTGCAGATGAAACTGCATAATTTAAGTGAGTATCGGGTTGCCATTATTGGGGCAGGGAAAATGTCTCGCTTATTGGTGCAACATTTAATCTCCAAAGGCTCAACTGATATTGCCATTGTTAATCGTTCTATGAAACGTTGCGAAGAACTGGCGCGACAATTTCCAGATGCAGGGTTAAAGTTACATTTACTCCCAGAAATGTTGTCTATTATCAGTCAGTCTGATATTGTTTTTACCAGTACCGGAGCAACAGAACCTATTCTAAATAAAGCCCTCCTGGAAGAAAATATTTCCATCGATCAAAAATTAACCATTGTCGATATTTCAGTACCTCGGAATGTGGCAGCAGATGTCAGTGAGTTAGAGCAGATTAACTCCTATAATGTTGATGATTTAAAAGCGGTGGTTGCCCAAAATTATGAAAGCCGTCGGCGCATGGCAGAAGAAGCAGAAATGCTTTTAGAAGAAGAAGTTGAAGCCTTTGAAGTATGGTGGCGTAGTTTAGAAACGGTTCCCACCATTAGCTGTTTACGGGAAAAAATTGAAGGCATTCGAGAACAGGAATTAGAAAAAGCCCTTTCTCGTTTGGGTTCTGAATTTGCCGATAAACATCAAGAAGTGATTGAAGCACTAACACGAGGAATTGTCAATAAAATTCTGCATGATCCCATGGTACAATTGCGGGCACAACAAGATATTGAAGCCCGTCGTCATGCCATGCAAACGTTACAGTTGTTGTTTAATTTAGATCCGGAACAAACTTCAACAATTTAGTCATTGGTTAGGGGTCATTGGTCATTGGTCATTTTTCCTCGATTACTTGCCGATCTGTTATTTGAGAAAACAAAGGACAAATGACTAATGACTAGCAACAAACTGTCAATTTAATTCATCCGATTGAATATTGACATTGTTATTGTCGTGGTTTGGTTTTTGACTCAAAAATTGCATCAGTAACTCCTGAAGTTCCGGGGATAATTCAATCGGGAGATTGCCACGAACGTGTAAATCTCGCTGAGGAAATGGAATTTCGATATTACGCTTCCGCAAAATTGCTTCAATTTGAAAAAACAGATTACTTTTAATAATAAACTGCTTACTGGGTTTATTCGTCCAAACTCGCAATTCAAAATCAAGGGAACTATCGCCGAACCCTTTGAATAAAACTTGAGGGGCGGGTTTAGATAAAATATCAGGATTGGCTTTCGCAATATCAGTTAATGCCGCACGCACTGCTTCTACATCAGAACCGTAAGCGACCCCTATGGGTAAACGTATACCGGATACAGGATTTTCATGATCCCAGTTGGTTAATTCTTCTTCTAAAAATCGAGAATTCGGAATAATAATAGAAACACCATCGATGGTTTTAATTAAGGTACTCCTTGCCCCCACTCGTTCAACAATTCCTTGATATTCACCCAGTTCAATAAAGTCACCCACTTGTATGGGACGCTCAAATAATAAGACTAAACCACTGCCAAAGTTCTTGGCAATATCTTGAAAGCCAAATCCAATCCCGACCCCCAATGCACTGGCTAAAATCGTTAAGGAACTGAGATCTAATCCCCAGATTTGTAGCAATATAATTATCCCAATAAAAATAAAAATATATCGGACAACAATAGCCACTATTTCTTGCGCTGAGCGGCTCATGCCAGTGACTCGTAGAATTCGAGATTGAAGTAAATCAGAAAACGTTTTTGCGATTAAGAATAAACCCCAAATTAATCCCCCTAAAATGAGCAAATCAGGTAGAGAATAAGACTGATTATCGAGGGTAATAATTCCTGTCGTAAACGTTGATTGAAGTGCCCCCGTGACTTGAGACCGAAGCTGTCGAGTTCGAGGAAATTGCTCCGTGATATAAAGAATTGTTGACAACCAAAGTAGACTCCTTGCTAAAGCAAGGGTTAAGCCTAAAACTGAAGCTTCTAAGTTTTGGCGATGCCTAACTTTATCAGTGGATGTGGGGGGAAGTGAAGGAGATGAAGATTCTTTAACAGCAGTGGGTTGAGCTTCATTCCCAGATTGAAATGTTACCACCAGCTTTTGAACCAAATGACGAATTGAAGTCGCCCAAATTCGTTGAAGTAACCAGTGACCCAAGAGTGCAAATATAATAACAAGACAAGATTTAATAAATGCTATTTTCTGAAATTTAAAGCTTCGTTCTTCTTGAGCCGTTTTAACTGCCTTTTGAATCTCATTTCGCCAAATTACCGCTTGTTCTATTGTCGATTGTTGATCGGGAGCATCTCGATCAATGACTGTCACTAACGGTTCATCATTAATAAAAATCACCGGAAGTTGACCATTTTGCCGAATTTTAAGTTTAATCTCTTCCTGAGACTCAACCGCTTTCTGTAATCTATTATTAATAATAATAGCTCGTTCTTTAGCACTCAGTTCAATAGAGTTAGTGACTTTAAAGATTGTTCGCCCATCCATAAGTATAGGGGCTGTGTTGTTTTTAAATTCTCCATCTAAATTAGCTTGGGTGACAACAGGGCTAAAGAGAAAAATTCCCCCTATAAAAAAAATAATTCCTAACAGGAAAATATACTTTAAATGCTGCTTGAGTTGTGTTATCAAAAATTTTATCACCTTGATTTTCTCACCCACTAATTGATAAATTAATCAAACTTATTGATTCATTCAACTCAATCTCCCGTCTTCCCGGATTAAATCTAGGAAGACCTAAAGCCTCTCTAGCATTAGAGATTTTAACGCGATACATCATCTTTTCTGAGAGTTAATCTAGGTTCACCCAATGCTTGTATCATGCTGCTAAGCAGCTGACAATGAACGTTTAAGCACAAAACGAGTTAGACAACGACTCCATCTGTTCAGTGATTAACATGACATTTTATCCTGAATGAGAAATGAGATTATTTAGATTATAAAGTTAAAATAAAAAAACAGCTTTTTTCTGATAGAGCAATAAGCACTAGGATTCAAATACTTTATCCTTCCCAGCAAAAAAGCTTGCTGTTGAACAGAATCGTTCTGTCCTCCAGTCATCTCACCCGGTGAGGACTATGATTCCGTTTGACTGGCTGCACAGTTTTCGCATAATCCAAAAAACTCTAAAGTATGATAATAAATTTTAAAATTGTGGGACTGTTGCAGTAAGCTTTCCAGGTGGTGAACTGGACATTGTTCTAAAGGAATGGATACCCCACACTCAACACAAGTGAGGTGATGTTCGTCTTGTTGCATCGAACTATACATCGACTCCCCACTGGGTAAAGTACGGACATGAACCAGTCCTTCCCGCTTCAGTGCATCGAGTCCTCGGTAAACGGTAGCCAGTCCAATAGACTGTTCATTCTCACGCAATTTTAGATACAATTCCTGAGCAGAAACTGCTTGCTTAAGCTGTTTGAGTTGAGTGAGAATACGTTCTTGGGAACGGGTACGACGGGTGTTCATGCTCGGGTTACGTTAAACAATATGCCTGTTTCTAGGCTATCAGTTCTAATGGGATCATTCCTAGATGCCGTGACTTTTGCCAATGACCCAATGGCGACGGAAAAAGCGAGACAGGGAAGATTCATCTAATCTGAGATAAATCGGTCTACCATGGGGACAGGTACGAGGGTGGCACGTCCGCACCCATTGATCTAATAAAGATTGCATTTCTGCTAAACTCAAGGGTGTACCATTGCGAATCGCACTGCGGCAAGCCGTGGCGACTTGCGCCGCTTGCAGATCTCCGGCTAAACTCAGTTCAATTAAAGCCTCGCTACAGTCTGAACGTTTTGCCAGTAATTCTGGTGCAGTTCGCACCGCCCAAAGTCCTTCCCCAAAGGCTTCTACCTCTAGGTTAAGGCGTTGCAGTTGTTCGAGTTGTTCTGCAGAAAGTTGCTGAAGAATGATGGGGGATTCTAACGACACCGGTTGCCAGTTCTCACACAGTTGTTCATAAAGTACCCGTTCATGGGCAATATGTTGTTCGACTAACCATAACCCACCAGGATGTTCAGCTACAATATACGTTTGATGGACTTGGGCGATCGCTTCTAACTCCATCACGTTTGATTGAATCTGCTGTGATTTATCAGTTGAACTGAGGGGGGAGGGAACAGAATCAGAAGTATTGTAAGTGCCTTGGGCTTCTGAAACTTTAAGAAATTGCTGAACCCGATCAGATTGAGAAATATGATTCTCAGGGTCAAGGGCGAGAATTTGATGAATTCCCATTTGAATCTGTTCTTGCCAGAAATTCAGGTGACGCAGATAAACTTCTGCTTTAGTCGGATGGCGGTTCCAATCAATTTGATCGGCAGAAACCTGCAAATGTACAAAACAGATCGGATAGCGATCGCGCGGACAAGTGCGAGAGAGTCCCGTTAACAGGGTTTGTTCCAATTCAGCCGATCGCACGATCCGACCATTCACCGCAATTTTTACCCAATCGGGTTTACTCCGATGACAGCGATCGGGTAATCCTAAAACCAATTCAATTTGTTGGGTGTTATTATCTGTTTCAGGATGAATAATCAACTGTTTATGATGTAAATCACTGCCGCGCAAACCGCGAATGAATTGAGGTAAAATGGCTTGAGCCGTCTGAGCTGGATGAATGTGCAACCAGGGGGTTGTACCCCGTCGAACTTGCCAGCTTACCCCCGGATGACATAAAGCCATCTGTTGAACTACTTGTTGTACTCCTCGCAACTGTTGCGCGGCTGTGGGGGAGGCTTGGCGACGAACGTTCCATTCTCCAAATAAGTTAGACACATTCACAATTGTTCCGGGAGCGATCGCCACGGCTTCTGTACTGAAGACTTTACCTTGATGATTGTACTGCACTTGCCAGCCGCAATCATCATTGGGACGACTGAGAATTTCTAACTCCGCCAGTTGTGCTAAACTGTGCAGAGCTTCGCCACGAAAGCCTAACGTGAGAATATTAGATAAGTCTGCAATACTGGTAATTTTACTGGTACTGTGGGGGGTAGCGGCTTGTTGCAGGTTCTCTAAATCCATACCCACCCCATTATCAGCCACCATCACCCGCCATTGTTCTGGCCATAGGGAAATCACAATCCGATCAGCCCCCGCATCTAGGGCATTTTCTGCTAACTCTCGCACCACCGCAGCCAACGAGTCAATCACCTCACTGGCTGCAATTAAGTGAACGACATCTTCTGGTAGAGATCGAATCTGCAATGCTATTCTGTAGATTTTGTCAACAGCTTTTTGTATAACATAATTTGTTATGTGTTATTGGTTATTGGTTGTTGGTCAATAGCAAACACGGCAAGAGTGCTCCACCCATGGCTAACGCTTTTAGCGTCTGCACTTGAGCAGGCTTCTGAGTTCTGATTTTCCCCCCTCTCTCTCCCTCTCCGGTGTCTCCCCATCTCCCCCTCACCTTGTGCTTAATGGAGTTGAATCGTTTCTGTATTGATAGATTGTAAGGGACTTGTCTCCGCTAAAGGCAAACGAATTTTAAATGTTGTTCCTTGATTGGGAGCAGAGATAAACTGAATTTCTCCATTATGGGCTTCAATAATGGATTTTACAATTGCTGTTCCGAGTCCTGTTCCCCGAAGTTTGCCATAGGTCACAAAGGTGTCAAATAGATGATCTTGAATGGTTTCTGGAATACCAGGGCCATTGTCTTTTATCATAATTTCTGCCCAGTTTTGTTTTTTTATGGCTTCAATTTGAATAAAACCGTCCGGCTGGTTAAAAGCTTCAACTGCATTGGTTACTAAATTTTGCAAGACCCGAATGAATTTATTTTCATCTACTGTAATAATAATATCTGGTTCAATCTGGTAAGAGAAAAAAACTTGATTGGACTGAAAATAAATCTGATTTAATTTTTCAAATTTGTCTAAAATATCTTTTAATGCAATAGGAAATATTTCTAAAATAGCACTTCCTTTAGAAAATTCTAAAACCTCTTCTGCCATATTTAACATCCGTTGAATTTGCATGGTAATCAAGTCACACCATTCTTGAGTCTCTTCATCCGAATGGGCTTCTTTTATGATGGCGCTTGCCAGTTGAATTCCAGTGAATGGACTTCTAAAGTCATGCAAAATTGTATTCACCATTTCACCAATAATTTCCATTTTTTCTTTATGAGCTACTTGATTAACATATTGATTCGTGGTTTTTCTTAAATGTTGGCTCATTTTGCTAAATAACTTTAAGGCAATGCTACCTTTAGCATTTTTTAAGGTTTCCAACAAATGATGCTGGGAAATTTTGGCGAGTTTAACAGAGTCTATCGCAATGGCTCTCGCACTTCTGGGCTGCCCATCTAATACCCCAAATTCTCCAAAGTAATCATTCGCTTGAGCCGTAGCAATGGTTTGATATTGACCCGATTCAATGGGTTTGACAAAGTTAACCTGACCCTGTAAAATCAAGTACAAACTATCAGGAAATTCTCCCTCTTCAAAAATAATAGATTGATCTAGATACTCTTTTATTTCTGCAACGCTACACAGTTTTTCAGCTTCATCTTGCTCAAAATATTGAATGAACCTATGAGATTTTAAATCGAAATAACTATCCATGGGAATGACTGTCATAAGAGAACTCATTCTACTGTCTCCAAACTTAGTACTGATATGGCTTTGCTACTCTGTTTAACGGGTTAAATCTCTGATTATGAGACACTGATATCAGCATTGTATAACAAATAGTATATTTACTCATATCATCATAAAGTTTTTGAAGGCTAAGCAGCAAGTGATTTTGACAGATAATCGAAATTATGACTGCACTGAATCGTACAATCGAAAGTTATGGTAGACAGTCACTCGAGAACTCTATTAATCTTCGCTCTTGTTATTTCTGAGCTGCTTGAAGTGAGAAGCCTCTTTCCTCGTCCATAGCGATCGCCAACTTACAGTGCAAAGCCCCGTCATTTGCAGGCGGGTTGCATTACATTAGGGTTTGCAAAACAGACCGGAAAGGCAAAATATTGGCATTGCGCCAATGTATCAAGAGAAACAATAACCATCAATACTTCAAAACCCCTCAATTTTATCCTTTTGGATGAATCAAGCTCTATTGAAATTTTAACATCGAATCAGCTCAAGCAGTTGATCTTAGGGGGTGAGTCTTTTCCATTGAAGTGTTCAGGTTGCCAAACTTGAATGAAAACTGAGGACAGTGTCAACAGTTCCGGTATTGTAGGTATGGTGACCTTGTCATCACTGCCCGCAACCACTGGAGAACGAAACCTTGGGTGTCGAACTGCGAAGTTATGTTTATCTCGATCGCCTACAACCGCAACACGCCGCCTATATTGGCACCGTAGCCCTGGGATTTTTACCCCTACCTGGCGATGCATCCCTATGGATTGAAATTTCCCCTGGTATTGAAATTAACCGGATTACGGATGTAGCATTGAAAGCCACCTCTGTGCGTCCTGGAGTGCAGTTTGTTGAACGACTGTATGGGCTATTAGAAATTCACTCCAGCCGTCAAGGAGACACAAAAACAGCGGGAAAAGCCATTCTAGATGCGTTGGGGGTCAACATCAGCGATCGCCTCAAACCTCGGGTGGTGTCTAGCCAAATTATCCGTAATATTGATGCCCACCAAGCCCAACTCATTAACCGTAACCGTCGGGGACAACTGTTACTGGCTGGGCAAACCCTCTATGTCTTAGAAGTCCAACCTGCTGCCTACGCTGCCTTAGCGGCGAATGAAGCGGAAAAAGCCGCACTGATTAATATCTTACAAGTGCAAGCTGTGGGGAGTTTTGGCCGTTTGTATCTGGGGGGAGAAGAACGAGATATTTTAGCAGGTTCTAGTGCAGCGTTAGAGGCGATCAAATATGTTTCTGGGCGGGTTCCTTTAGATAACGAAGCAACAGAATAGTTACAGCTTATCATCAACTGAAACCATGGCGAACATAGAACATTTAGCAATTTTAAAACGAGGTTTTAGGATTTGGCAAGCCTGGAGAAAGAGTTATCCTTTGATTGAACCGGATTTAAATGAAGCCAACCTCAGAGGGTTAAATCTACAAGGCATTGACTTGAATTCTGCCTTGCTTAGCCATGCTAATTTAGCAGAAGCCGATTTAAATTCAGCTTGTTTAACTCAAAGTCATTTATCTCAAGCTGATTTATCAAATGCTTCCCTCAACTCTGCTAATTTACAAAAGTCTGATCTAGCGGGAGCGATTTTACAACAGGCAAACCTACAAAATGCTAACTTAAAAGGCGCAAACTTAATAAGTGCTAATTTAAATCAGTCGAATTGCAACAGCGCTGATTTATCTCAAGCGAATTTAATTGGTGCAGATCTCAGAAATACGATTCTAATTGATGCAGATTTAGGCAGCGCTCAACTGAGAAGGGCTAATTTAAGCGGATCAGATTTAAAAAATGCTAACTTATGTTTAGCAGATTTATCTCAAGCGAATTTACATGACGCAGAACTATTAGGCGCTTATTTATATCAAGCCAATTTATACAAAGTCAACCTGATGAATGCTCATTTACAAGGGGCTTATTTACTGCGAGCAAAACTCATTGAAGCCAATTTAATTAAAGCCGATTTTCGCTTTAGTGATATGAGGAAAGCAAACCTTTGGAAAGCTGACTTAACAGGGGCTAATCTGCGAGGCGCTAACTTAAGTCAAGTCAATTTAGAACAAGCGAATTTAACAGGGGCTAATCTGCGAGGCGCTAATTTAAGCAAAGCGAATTTAATCGGGGCAAACTTAACAGAAACAAACCTCACAGAAGCCAATCTTGAACAGACAATTTTACCCGTCTCAAGAGAATAGGAGAAGAAGGCAGAAGGCAACAGGCAACACAGGCAACAAGCAACAGAGATAACAAGGCTTTTCTAACTTCTGACTTCTGCCTTCTGACTTCTGACTTGATCTCCCCCATCTCCCTGTTCCCTCTAATCACCAATAACGAATAACTAAGGACTAATCACCACCTCAATTCGACGATTTAATTGTTGATTAATGGCAGAATCATTTTCTACTGTGGGACGACCAGAACCATAACCTAAAGCCAGCCAATGATAATTAGACCCTGCCGCTGTAGAGAGATACTGAACCACAGCCTCCGCCCGCTGTAAAGATAAAGAAAGGTTATTTTGCACACTGCCTTGATTATCTGTATGTCCAGCCACCTGCACCGCTGCCCCCGGATAATTTTCTAAATCTCCCACTAAGTTATCTAAAATGACACTTGCCCCTGGACGTAAGGTACTGCTGTCAGCTTCAAACAGAATATCACTGGGTAATGTCACCACCAGGTTATCTCCTCCGGCTGGGAGAGAGGGTGAGGACGAAACTGATGCTTGAGGGGGTGTATTTTGGCGCTGAACAGCCGTTGGTGTGGAATTTGATAATTGTTGCTCAATTCGCTGTAAACGCTGCTCAATTGGCTCACCAGGGCGGCTAATGCCCATCTTTAATTCTAGCGCCGCTGTCCGACCAATTAAGGCATTGAGTTCTTGCTGTAACTGTTGTAGTTGCAAGGTTGCCTGCTGTTGTTGTTCAGCGGTGAGGGGAATTTGAACCATTGGCGCGGCTGGTGTTGCAGAAGGTAAACTGGACTGCGGGGGGGGTGTCTGTTTTAACCCAGAAGGTTGAATCCGTTGCCATAATCGTTGAGCGATCGGCATTTCTGGATTAGGATTAGGATAAACTTGGGCGATCGCAATTCCCACACCCCAAGCTACAGCGCTACCCACCCCCAGCAGCAGGAGTCGGAACACAAAAGATAACAGAACCACGAACAAACTTTCTCTGGGTTGCGGGTTTGGAATTTTGGGGAGATGGGGTTGAGTCATGGGCAGACAGTCTTTTTAACGCTTGTTCAACCCAGACGGTTAAGAGTTGCCAGAAGTTGCCTTAGACCAAGGACGAACTTCTAGAATACCATCAGGATTAAACACCACTTCAAAATCAGCAAGGGGTTCATTTGTTAAGACACCAGAGGTTTGAGTAGGTTGACGCAGCAGTGTAGGTAAAGGAATTTGTTGAACATCCTCATTAGGCGTATCACCCACAGCTTTGTAACCTACAACCTCCGCTTCTTTGTTAACGCTAACCCGATAAGTCAACGGTTGCTCAATTTCAGGGGTATCAATCCAAGCTTGATCTATTTTCTCATACAGTTGGGCGTTGAGATCTGTAATGGTATCGGGGTCAGTAATGGGTTCAGCAGCGGTTAAATCATCCGTCGTTGTATTAGGTTCGGTGGGGGGTGAACTCCCTTCACTGGTGTTGGATGAATTGGATAACTCTGAAGTCGTTTCCAGTGAAGGGTTAAGTTCTCGCGGACGTTGGAGTTCGGGAGTAGGCAGGGCAAAAAACGCTAATGCAGCAACCGCTAACCCGGACACTCCAATAGCAGCCGGCATCACCCGTTGTGTAATGGGCTGGTCTGGTTGAACTTGTCGTCGAGATGTGGGTCGCAGTTGTAGGGAGAGTTCCGGTAAAGTTCGGCTATCGGCTAAAAATTGATCAACAGCCTCCACTAAATCAAATAACTGGACTGTGGTTAAATCAAGCTGAACAGGAGATTGATCATTTGGGCTGGTTTCTTCTGGGGCTTGAACCGTTAAGCGATGCAAATGACCATCCACTTTTTGCAGAGATACAGGGGAAGATTCAGGGGATAATGCAGGAGAAGATACGCCACTGAGAAAGGTTTGGGTATATTGACTGACTGCCTTCACCAGGCTTTCAAAGAACTCCCGTCCTCCAGTGATGGGTTGAGGATAGCCCACAAAGTGGCATTCTGCACTCATCAACATCGACAGGCAAGGCCGAGTCTCCGCAGACCCGTCTTTTGCGTCACTCAGACCCTGTAAGATTAGTTTACAATTGGGCAAACTGTATTGCCGTTGAATAGTCATTCTAAGGTTTCTCTACAAACAATCAAAGATTTTAGCTTGTTGTTAGACTCAGATGCTCATGAGTTTTCTGTCTCCAGGTATTCAACCTCAAGGACAACTCTAGGAATTTTTCCTGATATCCATCATAACAATAACTCTTACCCTCTAAAGATAAATGACCAATAACCAATGACAAACCCCTAATTTACCCCTTAATTTGTGCCATCATTGCCGCATCATCCCAATAGGAACAAACCTGCTTAATTTTGCCGACCTCATTCAGTTCAAAGGTACTAATTCCTTCTGCAATTCCCTGTTTTCCATTCTTTCCTAATCCTCGCATAGTCCATTTGACCGCTGCACCATTTCCCGCAATAAATACTTGCTCTTGAGACAGTTCTAACTCCGCAAATGCCATGGATAACAATCCAAAAAATTTCTGATATTCTTCATGAACCTGACTAGGGGGGTTACCCACAGGGTCATAAGTTACCCCATCTTCTGCAAAGGTGGCTAACCAACCTTCCGGATTCATTTGCTGTAAATTTTCAAAATATGCAGAAACCACTTGGGCAATTGTTTCAGAGTCCATAATCAAGTCATTGAATCAAATTCATGGAATCAGTATAACGTTGAGTGTTCCCAGAAAACTCAAGAGATTCCATCCACTCATCGGATTAATGCGCGGTTTGGATACCCCTAGCTTCTAGATATGGGGAGGAAAACCGCGCCAGTAAAAAAGATGGAGCGATAGCGACCTCCTTGCTTTCTAGGTCTAAGGCTGTACCAATAATACTTTTCGCGGTAAAATAACTTTTGTCGCGAGAATATGTAATATGTACGCCACCCAAAAAAATCAACTTAGACGATTGAGCAAACAGGAGTTTAATGCCCTCTCTGCTTTGTGTCGTTTGAGCAAAAATCTTTTTAACGTGGCGTTGTACGAGTGCAGACAATACTTCTTTGCTGAAAGAAAGCGTCTGACTTATGAATCTAACTACCATTTGTGCAAGTTGAATGAGA
>Ga0209594_1000095_pt1 | contig 68833 bp, 58 predicted proteins | sample AshMeaCrysSpring_FD_184126 | JGI IMG/M metagenome (GOLD analysis project Ga0209594, IMG submission 184126) | Groundwater microbial communities from Big Spring, Nevada to study Microbial Dark Matter (Phase II) - Ash Meadows Crystal Spring... | ecosystem: Environmental > Aquatic > Deep subsurface...
GTTCGTCGGGAGTTCCACTTTCTGACGGCTCACAAACTTTGTGACATTGCCGGAATGATTTTTGCTGAGGACTTGAACCTCAAGGCAAGCAGTCGCGGGATGTTGGCAAAACATTGCTTGGACGCTGCATGGGGGAGTTTCTTGGAAATCCTCAAGTGGGTGGCTTGGAAACGGGGTGTTTATTTTGCCAAGGTTGACCCCAATGGGACAAGTCAAACTTGCCCTCAGTGCGGAGCGCATACCGGGAAGAAAGAGCTGAGGGAACGAGTGCATCATTGCGATGAATGTGGATATGTGACTGACCGAGATGTTGCGGCTGCTCAAGTAGTCGAGCAACGAGGTGCGGAATGCACTGCCGCTTTCCTGCCGGAGGTTGCCTCCGGCAGGGTCGGCAGTCTTGTAGCCGTTGGACAAACGGTGATACTGCCTGTGGAGGAAGGTTGCCGCTCGACCCCGATGAAGCAGGAAACCTCAAGAGCGATCTTGGGAAGCCCGCGCTCTACCCGCTTCGGGTGAGCGTCGGGAGGATGTCACAAAAATCCTCGCCGTTTTACGGCGTTGGAGTGTAAAAAATAATGGATCATCATTCAGTCCGAGCCTATACTCAAAATCATCAAGCAGAGCAATGGAGCAGGCGATATCAGGGCTGTCAACCCACTTTTGCTTGTGTTTTGGGGTTTACGGAAACTGCTTTGATTCCGGGCATTTCTGCGGCGGGAGCTACGCCAGAATCTCGTCAATTTACTGCGATCGCAGATGCTGAGTTTTTATACAATGGTCCTCAGCCTCAACCTCAATATCCTTTACCTCCTTTAGATGCTGGCGCTTCTCCCGTCTTGATTTCTCGTGCTGTGATTGAATCGTTACACATTCCGCTGTATTTATTCAACGCGGGTTTAAGGGTAACTCCTTCAGTTCCAAGTATTGATTTAAACGGTGTTCCTGCAAGATGTGTCAGTTCCGGATGTGCCATAGATCGCAACACCGTTGATCATCTATTTCAGCAAGGTTGGCGTTGGGGAGAGAAGTTAGCGACCGAACAAGCTGACAGTTATCTGATTTTAAGTGAATGTGTTGTGGGAGGCACGACAACCGCTTTAGCGGTGTTGTTGGGGTTAGGAATTGATGCTGCTGGTAAAGTCAACAGCAGTCATCCCTATTGTAATCATGCTCAAAAATTAGCGATCGCCACCACTGGTTTACAGAAAGCCCGGTTATGGCAGAAACGAACATCAACTTTAATTAATCCGTTTGATGTGGTTACGGCGGTGGGTGACCCGATGCAAATTGTGGTGGCTGCGATGACTTTAGCAGCCAGTCAAACAGTCGGAGTGTTATTGGCAGGGGGCACTCAAATGCTGGCTGTTTATCGTTTAATTGAAGCGATCGCAAACCATCACACCCTTCTGTGGCAACCGGAAAATGTGGTCATTGGTACAACTCGCTGGGTTGCAGAAGATGCAAGTGGTGACACCATTGGGTTAGCTGAGAAGATTGGTACAGTTCCAATATTGGCTACTCAACTCAACTTTACAAACGCTCGCTATCAACAGCTTCGTGCATACGAACAGGGATTTGTCAAAGAAGGTGTCGGCGCAGGTGGTTGTGCCATTGCAGCTCATTTATATCAGGGTTGGACTTTGACTCAACTTCTGCAAGCCATTGAAACTTTAGCAGATCGTTACTGGGCATTAACTGATCCGATGCTTAAAGCACAACACCCATCAATCTAGTGAATGGTGAATCTCATCATGTTTAACCTGGATCAGATGAGTGAATCCTCAGGATGATCTGAACTTCAAATTTGGGATGAAGTGGGCGATCGCTGAGAGAGTAACCGTTCTTCTAAAGCTGCAATCCGATTATAGGCTGCTGTCAGTTGAGCAGTCAATCGTTGAATCTGGATATCTGCAGTGATGTTCGGTTCCTCGCGGTGAATCACAACATTACTTTCTGTATAACTATCATCCCACAACACATCTTTGTGTTCAAACCTGTTGTGGGATGGAGTGGGAGGAGAGAAAGCAATTCTGTTCATGGGTTCTTCTAACTCCGGTATCCTCATTTCGATCGAGCCTGAAAGGTCTTGTATATTCAACGCTTCAGATATTTTCAGGTTTATTTCCCGCATGATTTCATAGAGAGTATCTACTTTGTGATTTAACAAAGTCACTTGTTGTTCGAGTGTATCCATAGGAATTTATGCTCCTTGCGGCTCTGCTAGTTCTTAACTGTAGATCCTAGACAAGAAATCGCTAAAGTATGAATTTTTTCTAAATAATTTAACCTTTAATCTCTGTATTGGATTTAACAATTTCTTTAAGTTTCAGCCTAAAAAGTCTTGCTTCTTGGGTTAAAACCAGGAATGACAAGGGATGAGCTACTTCAATCTCTGTTGAAGTTACCGCTAAATTTTTGAAATTGACTCTTTCTCTAAGATGAATTATCTTTAACAAATTCTTAAAATGAGATACATTTCTCAATCGTTTAAGTCAAAATGAATCATCAATCAAGAAATTTTAACTATCCTGAAATTGAGTCAATTCATCCGAAAGATGATAAACCAGCGCTTTCATCCCGACTAGATTTAAGTTTTGTGACAAAATTTTTATCTAATTATTGTATTGTTTGATACGAATTTGTCGAGAAAGCCTGAAGGTTTATGTTAAGTTGAAAAAACCAGATCATTCATCTGATCTAGTAAAAAAACAATGATGTCATTCTATGAACTCAGTCTATTTCTTTAACAATATCTAAATTTTGTTTGACCTGAGTTCTTTCTCTTTTTTGTTACATGGATTACAAACATAAACACACTAATCCTTCTGTTTTCTAGCCAAACTATTTGTATGGCAAGACCTTGAAATTGCTCTCAAGATTGAAGAGGACACAGACATTCCTCTAGATTCTGTCTGTTGAGATAGTCATTTTTTGAGTTTTGTGACTATATTAAGAAGTGTAACACTAATGACATCCTGCTCACTCCTAGAAGGTTTATCCATCCATCAAACTTAGACAAGGACGAATTAAGAATGATCAGACCAGTTCAATCTATTCAACTCGATACAGCATCTGCAATTGCTGCCTTTTTCCAAAAATCTGAAGGACAGTGGCATTCTGAACGACGCTATTACAACCTACCGGATGGAAAACCTCAAGAATATGTCAGTCATCTCACCGTCCGTTTTCTACCCCCTGGCAGTTCAGAATTAATTGAACTGGCTCAACTTCATCAACTCAGTGATAAGCAGAGACTGACTTGTGGTTCGGCCGTGGAGTGGGAAAGTAGTAATACCCAAGCCAAAGGAAAGCCGTCTCGGGGTAGTACAATTTTTGGTGTGTTAGATAATATTCTCTATCGCGATCGCGGTTTTGCCACCCCCAAACCGGTTACCGCCAGCTTTAAAATCCTCGATCCCGATACATTATGCTTAAGAACTGAGTACAATGGTTCTGTGTTTGAAGAAGAAATTAAACACATTGGTCATCGATATCGGACTCGGCAATCGATTATTTCACGGGCTGGGGAACAGAACATGATTGGCCAGTACTTAGAAAAGCGAATTCAGTAAAAACGTTGAGACGACGAGATTTTCTGTTGGGGACAAGTGCAATCGCTGTCAGTACAGCTTTAGCAGGGTGTCAATCTTCTACAGCATTGACGGTGGAACTGTTACAAAACTCTGTTCCCCCCCAAATGCTGCGTCAATTCCGCCAGAATTTGACGAGGGGAATGACCCTTAACTTTGTCCCCCAGCCGCAATTAAAAGATTTGTTTGACTTGTTGCAAAAAGGCCAACCCAGCCGTCAAACTCAAACTGCCAAACCAGCCTCAACCACGGCAGATCTAGTGATGCTTGGGGACTACTGGTTAGCCAAAGCCATTCAACAAGAATTGATTCAACCCCTTCAGCCTCAATTCTGGCAACAATGGAATCTGTTACCGCAAAAATGGCACAATTTAGTGAAACGCAATGCTCAGGGTCAACTGGATGCAAATGGAGACGTTTGGGCAGCCCCTTACCGTTGGGGAACAACAGTAATAATTTATCGCAAAGATAAGTTTCAGGCGTTGGGATGGACTCCAAAAGATTGGCAAGATTTATGGCGAGATCAACTACGCGATCGCATTTCTTTGTTAAATCAGCCTCGGGAAGTGATTGGTCTAACATTAAAGAAACTAGGGCAATCCTACAATACAACGGATCTCAATTCAGTTGAGGATTTACCCTCTCAACTGCAACAACTGCATCAAAATGTCAAATTATATGACTCAAACACCTATCTCAAACCACTGATTATTGGAGATACTTGGTTAGCCGTAGGGTGGTCTACTGATATTCCCAGTCAATTACAACGCCAGTATAATCTTGGGGTAGTTGTACCCGCCTCAGGAACGGTATTATGGACTGATCTATGGGTGAAACCTGTTGCTGTATCCCAGTCGACAGCAGCAGATACAGCGGATCAATGGATTGACTTTTGTTGGCAACCTGAAATCGCTCAAAAGTTATCTTTACTGACTGAAGCGACTTCTCCCATTGTGGTGGGGTTGAGTCCAGCACAACTTTTACCGGAATGGAACAATCATCCTGTCTTGTTACCCAATGCATCCATTTTAGACAACAGTGAATTTTTGCTGCCCTTAGGGTCGGAGACTTTAGAACAATATCGTCGGTTATGGCAACAAATTCGTTTGAAGATTGGTTAGGGTAATTGTTGTTGATACGATGTTAGGACTATCAGCATCTGCGATCGCTACATCTGCATTCTCAACAGGAACTGCATTTCCGCGTTGCCCATCAACTAGGCGGTTCGGATAGCATTGTCACCTCAGCAGTCGCGTTTCGGCTGGAAACAACCCTTTTATCGTCTGCTGTTCCCTGTTGCCGAGGGCGTAGCGCTATACATCTCCCCCTTGAAAGTGAGGCGTTTTGCTTCCGGTTGTCCTATAATGCGGGCAGTATTTAAGTTTGGCAACACTCGATTTTCAACCTATTGAATGACTAGTTTATCCTCTCAACCCTATTCCCGAGAACAGCGTCCTCAAGATACGGACTGGCGACTCTTTCTCCGGTTAGGAAAGTATGCAAAACGCTATCAAGGTGTTTTATTAATTTCATTTATTCTGTTAATTCCACTGGCTTTTTCGGGTGCAGTTCAACCCATTTTAATCGGACAAACAATTTCGCTAGTTCGCGAAGAACCCACTTATGCTTTCTTGCAAAACATGAGTTTGTCAACGGGGTTAAATTTTCTAGCAATACTGCTACTGTTAACAATTTTGTTGCGTTTAATCCTACAATCTGTACAAGGGTATCTGGTGCAAAAAGTCGGTCAACAAATCACTGCTGATATTCGGGATGATTTATTTGAGCACGTCACGTCTCTGGCAATGCGATTTTTTGATCGAACCCCCGTTGGCAGATTAATTACTCGTTTAACCAGTGATGTCAGTGCCTTAGGAGATGTATTTTCTACTGGGGCAATTGGAATTGTTGGGGATTTATTTTCGATCATTGTGATTGCCATTACCATGTTTACCATTGAATGGAAAATGGCAACGATGTTAGTCTTGGCAATGATACCTGTTACCGCGTTAATTGTCTACTTTCAACAACAATATCGGGTGGCAAATTATCTTGCAAGAGATGAACTGTCTAACCTCAATTCTCAACTTCAAGAAAACTTAGTCGGTATTAATATTGTTCAACTGTTTTGTCGAGAACAATTTAATGCTGAACTGTTTCGGGCTAAAAACCAAAGTTATATTGATGAAGTTGATAAAACCATTTTTTATGATTCAGCCGTTTCTGCAACATTAGAGTGGATTGCATTGGTGGCGATCGCAGCGGTTTTATGGTTAGGGGGTCATCAATTTCTGGCAGACACTCTAAGCTTTGGAACCTTATCAACGTTTATTTTATTTGCTCAACGTTTATTTGATCCTCTACGGCAATTTGCTGATAAGTTTACCGCCTTGCAAGCTGGATTTACCGCTGTTGAACGGATTAGTAATATTTTAAATGAATCCATTGATATTCAAGATCCCGAAAAATCCCAGCGGCGAGAATTGAAAGAAAAAGCCATGCACAAAACGGGAGAGATTATCTTTAAAGATGTCTCCTTTTCTTATAAGAAAAATGAGTATGTCTTAAAAGACCTCAACTTTATCATTCGTCCGGGTGAAAAAGTGGCATTGGTCGGGCCAACAGGGGCGGGGAAAACCTCAATTATTCGGTTGTTGTGTCGTTTATATGAAGCCAGTCTAGGAGAAATTTTAGTCGATGGCATTAATATTAAAGATTTACCTCAAGCTGAATTAAGACGACATATTGGGGTGATTTTACAAGATGGTTTTTTGTTTGCTGGGGATGTTAGGAGTAATATTACGTTAGGGGAAAGTTATCCGGAGGAAAAAATTAGATTAGCGGCACAACAAACCAATGTTGCCCAGTTTATCGAAGCATTACCTCAAGGTTATGATACAGAACTGCGAGAACGGGGAACTAATCTTTCTGTAGGTCAAAAACAACTCTTGGCTTTTGCGCGAGTTGCCATTCGAGACCCTAAAATTCTCGTGTTAGATGAAGCTACAGCCAATTTAGATGTAGGGACAGAAGCACTCATTCAGGACGCTTTAGAACGCTTGTTAGAAAACCGGACTGCCATTATTATTGCCCATCGTCTTTCGACCATTAGAAATGTGAATCGAATTTTAGTCTTGAAGCGAGGGGAAATTGTAGAGTCAGGGAGTCACGAAGAACTGTTAGCCCAAGAAGGAGTCTATGCTAGTTTATATCAGTTACAAATGTTAGGTGCCTAAGCGGTTGAAGGAGGCAGGAGGCAGCTATGCTGGAGTATAACTTTCTGTTTCACAGTCTGATGTTCCCCCTTGCCTGTTGCATAGCTGCCTCTTACAAGATAGCTTGGCGCTATAACAGTTAAGCGTCCAAAGTGAGATACTCTGGAGTTGCTAGGGAGAGGGTTTTCTGCTGCTGAACTTGATAATTCAGCATAAACTGATTAAGGTGACGTTTGAGGTCTTCTCGGCCCTGAAAATGGTCTAGGCGATGCAGCACTGAACCCTTCTCAAAAATAATGAGAGTGGGTAAAGTTTGGAGTCGGTAAGTACTAGCCAGCTTCAAACTTTGATCTGCATTAATTCCCACGACCTTAATCTGGTTTGGCCAGTCGGCTTGAAATTGACGCAACTGAGGGACAATTAACCGACACAACCCGCACCAGGGTGCCCAAAAATGAACCAGTACAGGGATATTTGCCTCTAAAACCTCTTTTGTAAATTTTTGCTCAGTGATAGAAAACAACATGAACCTCGGATTTTATTAATGAACATTTAATATCTCTGGGATCAGTGTATCAGAATTTGTTCGGTTCCAGTCAAAAATCACTGAATATTTAGATGATTTAAACCTCTGGAATATCCCATTCACCCAACTAAGACTCATAGTTAACCTAGGATAGATTGATCCCAGATTTGCTTTATGTTATAGTTAACGTTTAGGACTCGTCTATATCCAATAGATTAAACTCTCGCAAAGCCGATAAAAAGTTTTTATTCTCATGACTGGGGCGGCTGAGTTGAATCAGGGCAAACCGCTGCAAAAGAGTTAATCTTTTCCACTGAGATTGATCAATCTCAATCCCGGTTTCACTGGCTTTTTGCTGAACGGTCTCAGGAATCACAAGATCGTTGATCCAAGGGGGATTAAGATCAATCGGTAAGTCTTTTAAAGGAAGGTCTGAATATTCTTTTGCTAGACGATAAACCAGTTGACGATAAGCATTAATTTCTGTAGACGTTTGGGTAGGTTGCTGCACTAACATTTGTCAGGCAGAGGGGTCAAAATGATTCCAATGGGCGAGTTTCAGCTTCACCCCGTAAGTATCAAGTTTGTACCGTACAATCATGGGAATACAGCGTAATGATAAGACAAAATCCGCTTCAAAATCAAAAAATAAATCCTTCATCATCCCTTAAAGTTTAGTGGTTTTTCGGATAATCCAATAACTGCTGGACAAGGCAATCAACGCGATCGCTAATGCCATTAAATCTAATGCAGATTTTTTATCCAAATTGAATAAAATAATCTTACGAGCAACGGCAATCAGAGAAGTGACTATGACTAATTCTACTTGAATAATATGCTTTCTGAGATAAGCAGAAATATTTTCCAACAATTCTAAGGCAATTAGGATATTTAAAAACAAGCCAAATAGCTCAAACAACGTGTCTTTAAATATTAACTCTTGGTCAAACAAAAGTTCTTTACCTAAATAAAAAATCAAATGAAAGCAGCCTACAATAATCAGGGCCACCATTGCCAAGGAGAGGACTTTAGAAATAACAACTTGAATCTTCTCCAAAAATAGGATAAACTCTTCATCCTCGAACCCTGTTTTCAAATTTTGCAATGCTTTACGAAACCATGCCATAGGTAAGTTGAAAAGATTTTTTCCTAATTGTAGTAGTTTCAAGTCCTGAAGCAAACTAAGATTCAAAATGCTGGTTGTCTGTCGGTATCAGCCTCAGCTACTTCTCCAGCTCGCTCAAGATGGCGGAAATGTTAGAAGCAGTAGCGGTAAAAGGCGGTTGCCACGTGGTTGCAGTATCTCCCCCTAGAACCTTTGGAACAGAGAACTCTCTCTATTTTAGAAGCCCCCGGTATAATGCGCTACTCATTTAACGGTAGGATAACTTTACAGGATGCAGAGGTCAGATCACAAATAATGAGTTAAGTCTCATCGACTGTTAAACGAAAAAAGACAAGAGTCTCCTCTAATTCCTTTAGAAAAAGGTTGTAAAGTTAAGAACAATGAATTTTGGAGAGTTTTAAAAAACAGTAAAAAAAAGATTGTTATGTTAAGCACCTATTCCTATAGCGCTATAAAATCTCCCATCCGAAGGATAGCAAACAACGTTCTTGAGATCTAAATTGTTAGAAATGTCAAGAACCAATAGCAGTTATGAAACGACTCAATATCAAATTCTCTAATATAGTACTTGCAACAATTGTTAGCTTAGGAAGTGTAGCAACGACCTTTGCTTTTGGAAACATCAATAGAGCCGTTGCAAATGAACAGATGGGTGAAAATAGCTCAATAAGCCAAGACACGATGGGCGAAGATACCCCAATGAACCAAGACACGATGGGCGAAGATACCCCAATGAACCAAGGCACAACGGGGGAAGATACCCCAATGAACCAAGGCACAACGGGGGAAGATACCCCAATGAACCAAGACACGTCTTCTCAAGACAGTATTGCTAGCCAACTTTCTAACAATGAATCTTTTAATACCCTTGCTCAAGCGGTTGAAGCGGCTGGTTTAGTAGAAGATTTACAGACCACAGGTGAATACACAGTCTTTGCACCGACTGACGAAGCTTTTGAAGCGTTACCGGCAGGAACATTAGACGCACTATTACAACCTGAAAACCAAGATATATTGCGTCAAATTCTAGCATATCATATTGTTTTAGGAGCAGCTAACTCCAATGAAATTAGCTCTGGTTTTTTTGAGACGGCTGCGGGAAGTGGGGTTGAGATCGATGTCGCTAACGGCATGGTTCAGGTGGGAAATGCTCGAGTGACACAGCCGGATATTCAAGCCAGTAATGGTGTTATTCATGGGATCAATCAAGTGATTTTACCGCCGGATATTTCTATGGAAGATTTACAAGCGTTAAGTCAATATTGATCAAATCGATTAATGCTTCAAAAGGGTAGTTCTTATGGGCTACTCTTTTGAATTGATAGCCTTTTTCTCTCGTTTCCGAAAACTGTCAAACCACAAACACAAAACCGTGACTGGTTTGGAAGACTCCGGAAAGCTATCCTCTCTATCACCCCCTATAATAAGAGTATGATATGAGTCTACTAATAGGAAGAACGAGCAATGGAACATCTATTAACGGCAACTTTAGCCCTCAACCCAACTCCCTCAACCCAACCTCAAAAGCAAGCTGCAACGGTTACAGATAAACAGCCGGACGAAAGTCAATTTGACCAACGGCTGATACAGGAAAAATGGCAGTTAACAGTTCCGTTTTTGATGTTAGGTGTATGTTAAATTTACTGTAATCTCAGACACAAAAAGTAAAAAAGTTACCATCTGCATTGAATCTGTATGAGTTAAGGAGTAGGCATTTTTAACGTGATCAATACATGACTTGTATTTCCCCACACCCTACTCCCTTGGCTATGTTGAATTACACTGTCGAGTCTGGGCGTTGAATAACACCGCCCCCTAACACTTGCTCGCCATCATACCAAACAGCGGCTTGACCCGGTGTGATGCCAAAAATCGGTTGATCAAAAATCAGCTTCACTTCATCGGCTGTTTCCGTCACAGGAACCACTGTAACCCCTTGTGGTTGACTGCGATATCGAATTTGAACTTCAGCGCGAATGGGGGCTGTTGGTGGGGCAATAGAGACCCAATTAACCCGTTTAATGGTACATTCAGTTTGAGTCGCGACATCGCGATCGCCGACGATCACTTGGTTGCGTCCGGCATCAATGCCAATCACATATAACGGATGAGGGGCAGCAATTCCCAATCCCCGTCGTTGTCCAATGGTATAGTGATGAATGCCATTATGTTGACCCAGAACTTTCCCTTCAGAATTAACAATCTCCCCAGTTTTCCCCGTAATATATTTATCCAGAAAGGCTTGCATTGAACCGCTGGCTTCCACTAAACATAAATCTTGACTTTCGGGTTTATCGGCGGTTTTCAGTCCGTATTCATTCGCTATTTTACGGGTTTCGGTTTTCATCACTTCCCCTAAAGGAAACAGGGTACTCGCCAAGATATCCTGGGTTAAATCATACAGAAAATAGGATTGATCTTTACTGCGATCGACAGCTCTTAACAGTTGATAGCGATCGCGATCTCGATCGTAACGAATCCGAGCATAATGTCCTGTAGCAATGGTATCAATTCCCAGTTCTTGTTGGGCATGATGTAACATTGGCCCAAATTTCACGGTTTTATTACATTGGGAACAAGGGAGGGGGGTAATACCGTTACTATAACCATCTACTAAATAATCGATAATATTGGCTTGGAATAGGTCACGACTATCGACAATATGATGATCAATTCCTAATTGTTCGCAGATCAAGGCAGCATCCACCATCCCTTCCGAACAGCATTGACCTTTCCCCTTCATCAGCCACAGGGTTAAGCCTACCACATCATAGCCTTGGTGATGTAAAATAGCGGCGGCGGTTGAACTGTCTACGCCACCGGAAAGACCGACAACGACTTTTTTCATCATGATCAAAATTTAATATAAATTGCTATTTTAAACGAATCATTCACTTGATTATGGCGGATCCCCCTCTATGAATTCTATGATAATACATAAAAACTACATTCGTCCGTTCTATTCCTTCCTGCGCCTACCGCTGTTGTTAGGGGGGTTATTGTATTTTAGCTTGGCCGATCTGCCGTCAGCGATCGCTCAGTCAGAACAGTATGGGGTTTATATTGAGAGTGACAGTCCTCTACTGTTAGAAATGGTACAGCAAATTCAGCCTGGGGCAATTTTACGACGTTATGATGGACGCACAGTGATTGAGGCGGGGATTTATTTTAATGAAGCAGAAGCCGAATATCTGGTTAATGCTTTGGCATGGCGAGGAATTGAGGCTGAAATTACCGATTTTAGTGATGAAGTCAATTTTGGAAGTTCAGGGAGTTTTATTCCTATTGTGGTTCCTATTCCTCGGGAAGAAATTGATCCCATTGAAACCACTATTCCCCCTCTTCGGTATACTCCCAATGACTATTTAAGTTTATATTTAGTTGTAGTTAGTGTTGAAGATACAGTAGAATCTGAAGTCAAAAAAGTTTCACTCGATGCAGTAATTCAAGAATATCAAGGAAAACTATTTATTCAAGCGGGGAGTTTTATTAATATTCAGAATGCAGAAAACTTGGTGGCAGAATTAGCCTTAAGAGGAATCTCTGCTGAGATTATTGCAACCCAGGATGAATTAGATCGTTGGATTGCTTATCAACCCGATGTTCCTGTCACCATTTCTGCCATTATTGAAGATGTCAATTTTGGTTTAGCTACCACAAAAAGTTACTTTGTGTTGATTCCCGCCGCACCCATTGATTTACAGCCTGTCGCCGAAACAGCCATTGCTTTAGGCGTGCCTGAAAACAGTATTATTATTCAAGATTTAGCGGTTGATCCGTTTGTGGCAGTGGGGCCATTTGCGAATGAAACCTTAGCCAAAGAATGGGAAACCTACTTTACACAATCTGGAATGAGTGGGGCGCGGGTCTATTTTGGCCGTTAGCGGTGCGACCCTGCGGCTTTGTAAGCCGCTAAGAAAGGCGCACCAAAAGAATTAAACTCAATTTAATCAGGAGAATAAATCATGAAAATCGGACGTTTTTTGATGGGTTTGATCGCTGTAATCTTAATTGCTTTTCCCTCAGCAGTTTATGCAAAGGATAATCCAGCGCATTTATTTTTTAATCATAGTTTGCTACAAAACAGAGATTTTTCTAATGAAAACTTACCGGCTGCGGAATTTGCTAACTCAAATTTAGACTCCGCTAATTTTGATCATTCTAGTTTAGTCGGTTCAGTGTTTAGTCGGGCGAATATGAGTCATGTCACCATGCGAGATGCCGATTTAACCTATTCCATGTTAGATCAAGCAGATTTTACCAACGCAAATTTAAGTGACTCAATTTTCACGGAAGCCTTATTTTTTGGTTCAACCTTTGCCAATACTAAAATTGAAAATGCCGACTTTACTGATGCCTTGTTAGATAGGGAACAAATTCGACAACTGTGTGAACGGGCAGATGGAATTAACCCTAAAACTGGTGTATCCACCCGTGAGTCTTTAGGGTGTCCATAATATCCCAAAACTGGTTAGTGCATACCCATTAAAGTAAAGGAGTAAAGTTATTCACACTCACTAAAATGATTGCTGAACTAGATCAAGTTATTTTAACCACTGATTTACCAGAATATAGTCTACAAGCAGGCGATATTGGCACTGTGGTATTAGTCCATTCGGAAAATTATGGATATGAAGTTGAATTGATCACACTTGCAGGAAAAACAGTTGCGATTGTTTCCTTATTAAGTTCTCAAGTTCGTACTATCGGTGACAAAGAAATTGCTCAAGCGCTGGTTCTTGTCTGAAAATCCATCTAATAATTAAGTAAAAATTCTTAGGAATTGATGACTTCAAAGAATAAGATATTCTTCACCGATTAATCTCAGAAAAGCCAGTATTATCCCTATCTTCAAATACACAAGTTGCTTCTCATTCAGAAATTTTTACCGGATCAGGTGTAGAGTTCTGTTAAAAGTGATTGCAGTGGATCTCCCCAGAGAGACTGTAGATCTGACAAACTAGAAGAAAATACACTTTATCAATACAATGAGTCCAACAGGAAAACAAATGGTTCGTCACGTCAAAGCCGGTTTTGTCAGCTTAGGCCTGCTTGTGGGGTTGATGTGGGTGATTGAATTCATTGACTGGTTGCTTCCCATCCAATTTGATGTTTATGGTATTCATCCTCGAAATCTCAGTTGGTTACAAGGGATTTTAATTGCACCCCTGATGCATGGTTCTTGGGCGCATCTCATGGCTAATACCCCCCCTTTACTGATTTTTGGGGGACTCATTGCCTTACAAGGCGTGGGGGATTTTTGGCTTGCCACTATCCTTTCAGCCCTGGTAAGTGGTATCGGCGTTTGGTTTATGAGCCAGCCTAATTCGGTCACTGTAGGCGCTTCTGGCATCATTTTTGGCTATTTGGGGTTCCTACTGTTGCGAGGCTTTTTTGAGCGGCGTTTTAGCTCGGTTTTAATTTCTCTGGGAGTCGGTGCATTCTATAGTAGTATGATTTGGGGCGTGCTACCTTCTTCTCCTAATGTCTCGTGGCAAGCCCATTTGTTTGGATTTATTGGGGGTGTATTAGCGGCAAACCTCGTCTCCAAGTTACCGAAAGAGAAGGGATTTTAAACAGGAGTGAGAGACTGCATTTATCCAAAAATTTTGAGCGGGTTTGTTTGATGTTTCAGTGTATCACACCAAACAATCGTTGAGGATTGTAACAGTTGGGTGGCTTCCTGCGATGGCAGGGGTTTTGAGAATAAATATCCTTGTCCAAAGTGACAATCTAAATTTTGTAACTGTTCTAATTGTTCCAGGGTTTCAATTCCTTCCGCAACAACCGTCATATCCATCTTCTGAGCAATATTAATAATCACAGGAATTAACCCTAAAGTCTTGGGGGTTCCATCGAGGCGACTAATAAAAGATTTATCGATTTTTAATGTATTAACAGGGAAACAATGTAAATAACTCAGAGAAGAATATCCCGTCCCAAAATCATCTAAACAAAGTTGAATTTGGCGATCGCGCAATTGCTGTAATAAAGATTGTGCTTTTTTTTGATTATCCATTAAAGCACTTTCAGTAATTTCTAATTTTAGATATTTAGAAGCTAAAGGTATTTTTTCTAACACTCGATCAATACTGGCAATTAAATCCGGTTGAGAAAATTGCCGCGCCGACAAATTCACATTGACAGACAATTGCTCGTCCACTAAACCCTGTTCTTGCCAACTACCGAGTTGTTGACAGGCTTGTTCTAAAATCCAAAATCCCAAGGGAACAATTAACCCGGTTTCTTCAGCAACCGGAATAAATTCTCCAGGGGAAATAAATCCTTTGGTGGGATGAAACCAACGGGCGAGGGTTTCAAACCCCACTAATTTTCCTGTTTTTAAATGAATAATGGGTTGATAATAAACCTGATATTCTTTGTAATCTACAATTGCTTTGCGAATTTCCGTTTCGATTTGCAAAAATTGCAAAGCTTCCTCATGCATTTTTGGATCAAACACCTGATATCGAGGATACCCCTGAGATTTGGCGCGATACATGGCTGCATCTGCATCCCGTAAAATATGTTCGGGTTTTGTATAGATTCCATTCCCAATAGCAATCCCAATACTGCCATTAATATACACATCATATTCCTGTAATTGAAAAGGTTGTGAGAGGGTAGCAACAATGGTTTCTGCCACTTGAATTGCCTGTTCAATGTGCTGTATTCTGGTTAACAAAATAGCAAATTCATCCCCTCCTAAACGGGACAGAATATCCACTTGCGGTAAGGCAGCCGCTAACCGACGCGCCACAGCCGCTAATAATTGATCCCCCACAGAATGACCCAGAGAATCATTTACCACCTTGAAGCGATCGCAATCTAAAAATAAGACCGCAAACTGATAGTTTGGGTCAGCATGAGCTTGTTGTAAGGCTGCTTCTAAATGTTCCATCAACAGCACACGGTTTGGCAATCCCGTTAAATGATCATGGAACGCCAGGGTTCGCAACTGCACATTGGTTTCTTGTAGTTGTTGAGTCCGTTCTTTTACCCGTTTTTCCAAATGCTCATTTAGTTCAGAAATTTGTTGATTAATCGCTTTTAAAGCCAGTTGATGTTGTACCCGAGCAATGACTTCAGGAGATTGAAAAGGTTTTGTAATATAGTCTACACCGCCGACCGAAAACGCCCGAACTTTATCAAACACATCATCTAAAGCACTCAAAAAAATCACCGGAATGTTAGCGGTTTCGGGTTGGGATTTGAGGCGAGAACAGACTTCATAACCATCCATTTGGGGCATCATAATATCCAGCATAATTAAATCCGGCAGACGAGTTTTCACTGCTTGTAAAGCAATTACCCCACTCAAGGCGGGACGGACTTCATAACCTCGCCTGGTCAGCACCTTAGAAAGCAGGCGGAGATTTTCGGGTTGATCATCAACAATTAAAATATCTGCGGTATAAGTAGACTGGGGATAATTAGCCATGTTGGTGTCTATTGCGGATCGAAGATCAGGGATGAACAAGCTGGGTTATCAGTCATAAAACATTAAAAGTGTCTAACTCTCCATATTATGCAACTTCAAGCTGAAACCCCATACCAAATCGATTCAATCTTTTGAGTGATAGCAATCGCTTCTTGCTGTCGTTGCTCATCAGATTCTGAAGTCAGTAAAACCGTGACATGGCCTAACTTACGACCCGGACGAGATTGAAGTTTTCCATACCAGTGAACCGTGGCTTGAGGGATTTGAGCCAGTTGTTGCTGTTGATCCTGGTAGTGATGCGTCCCATATTCATACCCTAACAAATTGACCATGACTGCACCAGCACAGTTTAGGGCTGAACTGCCTAAGGGTAGACCACAAACTGCTCGTAAATGCTGTTCAAATTGAGACGTGTAACAAGCGTCTAACGTAAAATGACCGGAATTGTGGGTGCGGGGAGCAATTTCATTAATGAAGACCTGCTCCTGTTCGGTGAGAAATAACTCAATCCCAAATACGCCAACCGCTTGTAAACTGTTGAGTAGGGTCTGAGCCATTCCTTCAATTTTAGCCGTTAAATCCTGGCTTAGAGGGGCAGGAGCAATCACAGACCGACAAACTTGTTCTTGCTGATGGGTTTCCACCACCGGATAAGTCACCACTTCTCCGCTGACCGAACGAGCGGCAATAATGGCTAATTCTCGTTGAAACGGAACAAATTCTTGAATTAACATTGGGGTAGTTTGTAGTCTCCCCCAAAGGGTTTCAAAATCGGCTACATTTTTGAGAATAAATGTCCCTTGTCCATCGTAACCGTGGCGACAAGCTTTGAGAACAACGGGATAGTTAAATGGCTTTGGAATAGATGCCGTTTCAGTTGAAAGCCGTTCAAATGCAGGTGTCGGTAAACCCAGGTTTTGGAGATAGCACAGTTGGTCATATTTATCGAGTAAAGGCGTTAGTGCCTCCAGAGAAGGGCGAAAACAAATCCCTTGTTGCGCTAAACGGGAGAGGGCGTTTAAGTCGATAAATTCATTTTCAAACGTGATCACCTGACACCGTTCTGCCAGTGCTGAGGTGGCTGTGATATCATCTAGCGCGGCAAACACGGTTTCTGTTGCCCCTGGCACGGCTGGATCATCAGCATTAGGGGTCTGGACAATCAAAGAAATTCCCAGAGAGGGGGCGGCATCTGCCATCATCCCCGCCAACTGCCCACCGCCAATAACACCCACCTGAGTGATCGGTTCTGGTTGTAGGGGAGGAATGGGCATGACTTTCATCCAGTTGAATTGATTCTTTTAACGTTCCTATTTTATCGAGTCCAGGGTGATTTTTAGCCATCGTTGAAATTTGATTGAAGATTGTACTCTCCGAGCCATCAAAACAGCAGCATAAAATTGCTGAGAACTGTGTTAAAGTTCGATGAAAATTGGGCGCATGGCCATGCGCCCCTACCTAACTCCCCGTACCCTCAACCCCATTGTCCAACCCCTAACTAATAACTAATGATCAATAACCAACAACACACTTTAAAATTCTTATCGTTTCACTCAATTTTCCCCAAAGATTCCACAAGTTTTCCACAAGCTTTATCAGTTTTTTCCACAGAGTGTATGAGTTTTTCCACAAGAAATCACGGCGTGATCGGGTATGGCTACAAATTTGGGGATTTTCGCTTACTATTGCCAGGATGGGTGAAAAAAGCTGATTGTTGTGAACTTTTGTAAAAAAAAATAGCTTCAAGCCCTTATTCTCTCGTCAGACCGCTGTAACCCTACAAAAGGATTTTACATTTTGCAACATTGACAATTCCACCCCCTGATCGCGCACAATAAAGCGACTACCTGATTCAGATCGTCCGCAGGAGAAAGACCATCCGTCTAACTCAACTCAATCTGAATGGAGATAGTCAACCGTTCTTTCACCGTCGAAGCAATCTCATGAACACCAGTGTGAGTCTCTTAACCGAAATTCCTGAAACTTTGCATGAGTCTCTTCAGGGCTATCTAGACACTCACCCGGACTGGGATCAGGATCGGGTGTTAACTGCAGCCCTGTCTCTGTTTTTGTTGCAACATGGAACCAGTGATACCCCTGAAGCCCTACAAAGTTGCCGCCTCGCAGCTCGGCTCTATCTTGAAAACCTCTTCCAGTCTGGGGAAAACCACCTACTCTAGATTGCCTATGTCCCGTATATTGTTATTCTGAACTTTATTCCTGCAGTAATCCCAAACTTCAGATGACGAACAGAATTGACTGCCTTATTGTCGGTGCTGGTATTAGTGGCTTAAGCTTAGCCCATGCTCTCCCAACCCAAGATCCGGAAGGCTCACCCCTCAAAATCTGGGTGACAGAACATCAAAACCGAGTCGGAGGAAACATCACCACTGTCTCGGAAGGTGAGTTTCTTTGGGAAGAAGGCCCCAATAGTTTTTCACCCACTCCAGAACTGTTAAAACTGATCGTCGAAGTTGGACTCAAGCAGGAACTGGTCTTAGCCAACTCCAAGTTACCCCGATATGTGTATTGGAACCGTCAGCTGATGGCGGTTCCCATGAGTCCACCCGCGCTCCTGACCACAGAATTACTGAGTTCAGGGGGAAAATTACGGGCTTTACTGGGGGCCATTGGATTTGTGCGACCGGCTATGGGACAACAACTCAGTCAACAAGGGGGGGAAGAAACAGTAGCCCAATTTTTTGAACGCCATCTGGGTACAGAAGTCCTCAAACGCTTGGTTGAGCCGTTCGTATCAGGGGTTTACGCCGGTAATGCTCAACAGTTGGAGGCCGGAGCCGCTTTTGGTCGAGTCACTCATCTAGAAGCCATTGGCGGCGGTCTCCTACCGGGAGCGGTATTATCTCGTCTACAGAACCGCAAAACCCAAGTAGCCCCTGACCCCAATCTCCCCCAAACGAAGCCTGGGGAATTGGGGTCTTTTCGGCAAGGTTTGGGGGCGCTAACCCAGACGATCGCCGATCAACTGGGAGAGCAACTCCAGTTAAATTGGACGTTAAAGGGTCTGTCTCGCCGTGAGGATAAAACCTATCTGGCGGAGTTTTCAACCCCCCAAGGCAGCCAACAGGTGGAGGCTAAGACGGTTGTTTTAACTACCCCTGCTTATGTGGCTGCCGAGATTTTGCAACCGTTAAATGCATCCCTGAGTCAAGTCCTGGGAGAAATTTATTATCCTCCTGTCGCCTGTGTGGTTTTAGCCTATCCAGTTTCAGCCTTTAAACAGCAGTTAGATGGGTTTGGTAATTTAATTCCTCGGGGTCAAGGCATTCGCACTTTAGGAACCATTTGGTCTTCGAGTTTGTTTCCGGGTCGTACCCCCCAAGGGTGGCAGATGGTAACGAATTTTATTGGGGGGGCGAGTGATCCTGAAATTGGCACATTAGAAGAAACTGAAATTGTCAAACTGGTTCATCAGGATCTTTGTCAAACCGTGCTGCGTGAAGATATTCAGCCTAAGATTTTAGCGGTACATTTATGGAAACGGGCAATTCCCCAGTATGACTTAGGACATTTAAAACGACTGGAAAAAATCAACCAGGGTTTAAAAGAATTACCGGGTTTATATCTCTGTGGCAACTATATTGATGGGGTGGCGATGGGAGATTGTGTACGACGGGCTTTTCAACAGGCCGAAACGGTGAAAACGGATTTAAGACACCTCTAAATGGGGTTGAGTTAAGAGTTGTCCGGCTTCAGCACTACTTAAGGGTTTGGCAAAAAAGTATCCTTGCCCATATTTACACTGAAGCCGTTGCAGTTGACTCAGTTGTTCTAGGGTTTCAATCCCTTCAGCGATCGCATCCATCCCCAAACTATTGGCTAAAGCCATAATAATTTTCACAATTTCTCGCTTATCTTCAGCCACTGACATCCGGCTGACAAAAGACCGATCAATTTTTAAGATATCAACGGGAAATTGATGTAAATATCCCAGAGAACAATATCCCGTGCCAAAATCATCAATACAGATGATAATATCTCGTTGTTTAAGTTCATTTAATGTCCGAATTGCCAAGTTGGGATCATTCATAATCGCAGTTTCAGTAATTTCTAGTTTTAAATCTGCTCCAACAATGGCGGTTTCCGATAAAATTTCATCAATTTGTTGACTTAAATTAGTGGTAAATTGTTGGCTGGATAAGTTGACACTCATCATCAAGTGAGAATGTTGAGGAAACTGTTGTTTCCATTGATAAAGCTGACGACAAGCTTCCCGTAAAACCCATTCCCCAATACTGACAATTAATCCCGCTTCTTCGGCGACTGGAACAAATTCAGCCGGAGAAATATTCCCTTCCTGAGGATGAGACCAGCGCAACAACGCTTCAAACCCAGTAATTTGATGGGTGTTTAATTCAACAATGGGTTGATAGTTTAAATGAAATTCACCCCGATCTAATGCTAAACGTAAATCAGTTTGTAACTTTAATCGTCGCATTGCATCCGTTCGCATAGTGGCATCAAAAATCACAGAACAGCCTTTTCCTTGTTGTTTAGCCCGATACATCGCGGTATCTGCATCTCGCAAAATTTCGGGGGGAAAGTGATAGTCTCGACTACTCTGAACAATACCAATACTGCTGCCGGTAAAAACTTGATTTTCTCCTAACTGAAACGGTTTATTTAAAGCGCCTTGAACTCGTTTCGCTACTTCTTGTGCTTCCTTAAGGTTCGAGACATTTTCTAATAAAATTGTAAATTCATCCCCGCCTAAACGGGCTAAAATATCTTGGGAACGTAAACAAGATTTTAATCGTTCACCAATTTGAATCAGGAGTTGATCTCCAATACTATGACCTAAACTATCATTAATAAATTTAAAGCCATCTAAATCTAAAAATAAAACAAAAAATTGATAATCCGGTTGATCGTGACAACGAATAATTGATTGTCTCAATTTTTCAATAAAAAAGGCTCGGTTCCATAAATGAGTCAGTCCATCGTGGGAGGCTCTATAACGGAGTTTTTCTTCTGTTTGTTTGAGACTGGTAATTTCAAACATTGAGCCTTCATAATAGAGAATTCGAGTTTTTCGATTATCCCAAATTGCCCTAGCATTTTGCAACACCCAAATGATACTTTGATCGGCGCGATACAATTGAACTTCAAAGTTATAAACTGAACCTTCTTGCTTTAGTAAACAAATGAATTCTCTGCAAAATTCAACCTCCAAATATTGGGAATAAATATTAACTTTTTGAGCGATTAATTCTTCTGGAGAATCATAACCTAAAATCTGGGCAAGTGCCGGATTAGCTTTAATATATTCCCCCGATAAACTCATTTGAAATAGTCCTTCTACTGCATTTTCAAAAATACTCCGATATTGGGCTTCTGCTTGCTTTCGTTGAAAGACAGAACCCAGTTGCATCGCAATAGAAGAAATGAGTTCAACAAATCTTTTGTCAGGATCTTGCGGTGTTGAAATTAAAAACACTAAAATGGATAAAACCCTGTTTTCAGCTAAAATTGGCACTCCGAATATAGCTTTTAAATTACATTGCTTAATCAGTTCATATCTGGGATGTTTTATATAATCTTCTTCAGAAATATCGGGAATCAATTCCGGTTTTTGCGTCTGCCAAACTCGACCCGCTAATCCTTCATTTTGCTTTAAAATTAAGGATTGACTTTTATAACGCAATGCATCATGATTGGGATTACGACCATAACCCACAATACTATATTCAAGGTAAGTTTGTTCGGGATTCGGAATCCAAGCTTCTCCAAATTCCCAACCGGTGGTTTCACACACTAAACCCAGGGCAATTTCTAACGCAGAATCAAAATCGGATGCCACACTCACGGCTTCTGTAATCCGTTGCAGTAATTGTAATTCTTCTTCTGCTCGTTTGCGTTTTGTAATATCTAATCCAGCCCCTAAAAAGTATTCATTTTCTTGGGTTTCAGGATTTAACATGGCTTGACCATGCCAATCCACAATAATTTCTCGGTTATCTTTTGTTCGTAATCGTTCTTCGGCTCGAATGGATGATTTCTGATGTATCATCAATTCATAAACCCATGGAATCGTCTCTCCAACTTGACGAGAAATAAATTGATTTAAATAGTTTTTACCGATGACTTCCTCTAAATGATATCCTAATGTTTTTAGCATGGCATCATTCATTAGCTGGACTTTACCTTGCGGATTTAAAACAATCAAAAAAGCCGGATTAGAATCAAATAATGTTTTTGTAAAATCTCGCTCTTTTCGTAAAGCAATTTCAGCTTTTTGGCGTTCCACAATTTCTGATTGCATCTGCTCCATTAGGGGTCGTAAAATCAAAATTGCACCACTGGTTCCTAAAATAATTAGAATACAAATGACCCCTGCAACGGTTAAAAGCTGTTGATAAATAGAGGCATATAACTCAATGCGATGGGTTGCAATTAATAACCCTCCATTCAGAGAGACAATTGGACTATAGGTCAGATAATAATTACACTCCCGACACCATAATGACCCTGATTGATTGGAGACAATATGCTCTAGTGCAATATCAATCGCTGGATCATTTAAGAGTTTTGAAAATTGTTTTTCAGGATAATTTTGAATTGGAAAAACAACAGTATATGGAGAGTTTTTTTGTCCAAATAATACATAATTACAAGGATTAATAAAGGCATGGCATTGATCGTTTTGCTCCAACAAATTAGCAACTCGAAGAATAAAATTCAAGCTGCCTAGATCCCGATCATTGCTAGAATTATAGGTCATCATCCAATGGGCTTCATGATTGATTGAAATAGAATGAGTATTTAAAACATCTTGAGGTTGATTGGGTAATGTTGTTTCTAGAGATGCAGGCAGTGGTTGTCCGACTGCAATCCTTTGTTTTCCCTCCATATCCCGGTAGGAAATTCCCACAATATTTTCATTAAGTGCTGCTCTTAAGAGGGGATACAATCTCTCTAGATCGGGGGTTGAATTATTAATAATGGCTGGATTTTGGACTCGATCAAAAAAATTGATGCTAAAGGTTTCAACTTGTTGAGTCAGATTGATTAAGTCAACTGTAATGGCTTCGGTTTGACGAATTAATTTTTCTTCTTCTTGCTGCTTTATTCGACTATATAACGGCATCAAGCTCACTAAGGCGATAATACTTGTCATCACAAACAGCCCAGTTGCTGAACCAATAACAATTATTGTTTTAAGTTTTTTTAGGCTAGCCATAGTTTGTCTTGAAGCTGGAAATCACTGAATTAAATATCTTGCTTAAAACCCACTCAATCTCTGAGTAAAAAGGATCATGATCATGATCCTCAACGAGGGCAAAAGTCCCTCAATTACTCTTTAAAAAATTAAGGTTGGGTTATGCAATCATTTTAACCTTTAATTTCTCTTGTCAATCTTGAAGTGAACGCCTTGCAAGTTGTACAGTAAAGTCTGCATCCCTTAACGGCAGAACTATGGTTAAATTGAATCGGGTTGTCATCGGCGGCAGAGAAACTTGCTGTAATTTCCCCATCGCCAAATCTCGGGAATGGCTGATTACAAACGGGATTGGAGGCTATGCTTCTGGAACCCTGGCTGGCGTTTTAACCCGTCGTTATCATGGATTATTGGTAGCCGCTTTGGAACCGCCCTTGGGTCGAACCTTGTTGGTGACAAAATTAGATGAAACTGTATCTTACAATCATCAGTGTTTTCCCATTTACACCAACAGTTGGGCAGACGGTAGCGTTGATCCCTTGGGCTATCAACAGATTGAACAGTTTGAACTAGAAGGAACCACCCCAACTTGGCAGTTTGCCCTGGCAGATGCCCGCTTAGAAAAACGGATTTGGATGCAACCCGGTGCCAATACAACATACATTCAATATACCCTACAGCGAGGTACACAGCCCCTACAACTGTCCATTAAAGCCTTGATTAACCATCGAGACTATCACCATACTACCCAGGCAACAGACTGGCCGTTACAGGTCAATCCAGTGCCTAATGGCGTTAAAATTCAGGGCTTTCCCACCGCCACTCCAGTATATTTCCTGAGTGAAAATCCGGTCAAAATTTCCCAGCCTCAACCCTGTTGGTATTATGGATATGATTTAGCGGTTGAACGGTATCGCGGACTGGATGATCGAGAAGATCATCTTCATGCCCTGACGTTAGAGGCGACGATAGAACCGGGACAGTCTTTAACCCTGGTGATGAGTACGGAACCCCAACCGCAATTACATGGGGAAACCGCTTGGCAAGTTCGGCAACGTTATGAACAAGGGTTAATTGAAACCGCCGCCCTACCCCCTCAAACGCCTCAATGGCTACAACAATTGGTCTTAGCAGCGAATCAGTTTATTGTTAAACGGTCTACTGCGGATATTCCAGACGGCAAGACTATTATTGCGGGTTATCCCTGGTTTGGAGATTGGGGACGGGATACCATGATTAGTCTGCCCGGTTTAACGTTACAAACGGGACAGCTTGCAGTCGCCCGATCTATTTTATCGACGTTTGCCCAATATATTAATCAGGGAATGTTACCCAATCGCTTTCCTGATGGGACTGATCAACCGGATTATAATACAGTCGATGCCACGTTATGGTATTTTGAAGCGATTCGCGCCTACATTGACCAAACCCATGATCACGCCTTTCTCAAAGTACTGTTTCCCAAATTAGCAGATATTGTGGCATGGCATCGTCGAGGCACCCGCTACAATGTTCAGCTTGACCCGGAAGATGGGTTAATTTATGCCGGACAGCAGGGAACTCAATTAACCTGGATGGATGCCAAAGTCGGTGATTGGGTCGTCACCCCGCGCATGGGAAAACCGATTGAGGTCAATGCCCTCTGGTACAACGCTTTACGCTTAATGGTTAGATTTGCCCAACTCCTCGAAGAACCCACGGTAGAATATGAAACATTAGCCCAAAAAACAGCAACAGGATTTCAACGCTATTGGAATTCCACCCTAGGATATTGTTACGATGTTCTCGATACCCCCGATGGAAATGATGCCGCATTGCGCCCTAATCAACTGTTAGGGGTGGCGTTTCCCACATTACAGTCTGATCGCCATTCTCCCTTATTAACCCCGCTGCAGCAACGTCAGGTGGTGGATATCTGCGCCCAACATCTGTTAACCTCTTATGGACTGCGGAGTTTAGCCCCCGATAGTCCCCAATATCAAGGCGTTTATGGTGGTAAGCTTCTACAACGGGATGGGGCTTATCATCAAGGAACCGTTTGGGGATGGTTAATTGGGCCGTTTGTCCAAGCCCATCTTCAGGTTTACCAGAATCCCACCTTAGCCCGTGAATTTTTACAGCCTTTTTCCCATCATCTCTGGGATCATGGTATGGGTAGCCTCAGCGAAATCTTCGATGGAGATGCCCCCATGAAGCCACGGGGTTGTATCGCCCAAGCTTGGACGGTCGCCGAGGTCTTACGAACTTGGTATTTAATGGCTGCTTAAAAGTGTAGAGGGTAGGGGGTAGAACCAAACCAATAAACAGACCCCTGTATCTTATAGCCAGCTAAAATGCATTTTAGAAAGCCAGAAGCTTGCCCCTATCAATATTATCTTAGCGCTTCTGTTGATTTAATCAACCTTGACTAAAATAAAGTATAATATTAATTAGTTTCTAGTATTTTTTCTATGAATAAATTAGTAACTTGGAGTCAAATAGAAGCTCAGCAACAGTTTCTTGAATTGCTGAAAGCAGTTCACAAAAATCCACAGTTAATCACAGATGAGCAAGGAAAAGTCATCGCTGCTGTAGTTGAAATTGAGACTTTCCAAAAATTTATTGATGGGAATCAGCCAGAAAAAAAACCTTCTCTCGCCGATGCCTTTGCAACATTGCATCAAATTTGTGCTGAAGAAAACTATACATTGGAAACCACCCCTCGGATTGATCGTCCTCATCCCTTTTTAAGCTCATATTAATGAACTTTCTTTGTGATACTAATATTATAAGTGAATTAGCCAGACCCCAACCCAATCTAGGTGTTCTTGACTGGAGTAAACAGATTTATTCGGTTCACCTCTTTTAAACCCCTTCACAGATTAGGGCTATCTTGTTGATGCGGTAGCAGCATGAAACCCAAAAAACAATCCCTCTGTGATAATGTGCATGATCCTTGACAACAAATGGGGAAAAATCGTTGGATAATGGAAAATCTGTGAATCTGTAGAAAGGAGTAAATCATCATGGGTCGTGCTACCAAAGCTGTATTAGCCTATTCTGGCGGAGTGGATACCTCTGTCTGTATTCCCTATCTCAAGCATGAATATGGGGTCAAAGAGGTGATTACCCTGGCGGCTGACTTAGGACAAGGGGATGAACTAGGGCCAATTCAACAAAAGGCATTAGATTCCGGGGCGAGTGAATCTTTAGTCATGGATGTTCAGGAAGAATTTGTCAACAACTATGCTTTTCCAGCCATTCAGGCTAATGCCCTCTATGAAAATCGTTATCCCCTGTCAACGGCTTTGGCTCGTCCGTTAATTGCTAAAATCCTAGTAGAAACCGCTGAGAAATACGGGGCTGATGCCATTGCCCATGGTTGTACCGGTAAAGGCAATGACCAAGTCCGATTTGATGTCTCTATTGCCGCCCTCAACCCCAACTTAAAAATTCTCACCCCAGCGCGAGAATGGGGCATGAGTCGGGAAGAAGCGATCGCTTATGGGGAAAAATACGGCATTCAATTTGCCGTCAAAAAGTCTTCTCCTTATAGTATTGACCGCAATTTACTAGGGGTTGCTGTTGAAGCCGGACATTTAGAAGATCCTTGGACGGAACCCCTCGAAGAAGTCTATACCCTCACCAAAGCCATTGCCGATACCCCAGATGAACCCGAATATGTTGAGATTGGATTTGAACAAGGAGTCCCCGTCAGTCTGAATGGAGAAACCCTGGGCGGTGTAGAACTCATTCGCCGACTGAATCAAATTGCTGGAACTCATGGGATAGGTCGTCTAGACATGGTAGAAAACCGCCTGGTAGGGATTAAATCTAGAGAAATTTATGAATGTCCCGCCATGCTGGTGTTAATTTATGCCCACCGGGACTTAGAGAGTTTAGTTCTCACCGCTGATGTCACCCGTTACAAACGCGGGATTGAAGAAACCTACAGCCAATTGGTTTATAACGGCCTCTGGTTTAGTCCCCTGAAAGCAGCAATTGATGCCTTTATTACCCAAACTCAAGAACGAGTTAGTGGTACAGTACGCCTGAAACTGTTTAAAGGCAATATCGTGATTGTAGGACGCAAATCTCACAATTCTCTGTATAGCTTTGATTTAGCCACATACGGCGCAGAAGACGAATTTGACCATAAAGCCGCTGAAGGCTTCGTTTATGTTTGGGGTTTACCCACTCGCATTTGGTCTGAAAAAATGAGAGGTTAAACCTTAAAAGTCGGTTGGGTTGAACGGTAGGTTGGGTTGAACGAAAGTGAAACCCAACATCCCCAATAATGTTATTCAAAGTGAAACCCAACACCCCCAATAATTTCATTCAAAGTGAAACCCAAAATTTGACATGATTTTATATCAGTGTAATCATTAATATAGTTCAGGATTAGGTTTATTGTTCTATGTTATTCTTCATTTGACTGCTCATTCCTAACTCAGCCATTAACTGATCATGAGAAATATTGTCTGTTTTTTCTACATTTACTTTTTTGTTAACTTTTTTAATGGGAATATCATCAAGCGTTAATATGGGTAAGCTTAAGGCAGCTTGCAACGACTGAATATCCTGAGAAAGTTCTTCTAAAGAATGCCCAAAGGGTTCAACAGAATTTTCGGTACATCCTAAAATAGAACCATTTTGGTCATAAAATACTTCTCGAATAATCAAATCACCGTTGGCTTCTTTAAAAACTCGATAGTTCCACGTTATTGTCATAGTTATTCTGGTTCTCCTCGAAAGAAAAAAGTGTTGCCTTGCTTTCTACCGACTCTTTGAATTTCAACAATTAGCACTTGTTCATCTACATTATACAAAACTCGAAACTCACCTACTCGTAATTCCCATTCAGCAGTATTGTTGGGTCGCATACGTTTACGGTTTCGTGTTTCAATAATTGGCTCATAGCGCAACTGAATTTGAATATTCTCAACAATTTGAACTTGTTCATTCTTTTTGAATGATTTTAAATCTACAACGGCTTGTGATGTGTATTCAATTTGATACATTAACCCTTGAAAATACGATACACCCTTTATTCTATATTCTTCTGAACTGTAATCAGCAGGTTCTCAGCCTTCAAACTTCTCTAACTGTTTCTGCGCCCATTTCCTCAACTGTTCATCAGCATCATTAAGAGCGCGATCGCGTAACAAAGGTAATGTTTTAGGATGATTAGGATAGTTTTTAATTATTACTTCTAATGCAATTTGTCGCGGGTTCTCTTCTAAATCACTAAATGGACTCTGACTCCGTTCAAAGGGATCATTGACAGCGCGATCATAAAACAGTTCAAATAGTTCAGGATTAAAAATTTGCCACAGTTTGAGGGAATTATAGGCACAGCCTGTCGTATCAAGGCTTTCTAGATTAAGATTGCCATATTTTTCTCGAATGCCTTCTTGATGTCTATTTAAATCAAAATCGGGTTGAACCGGAACGGCATCTGCTAATTTTTGTAAATTCTGAGAATCTAGAATTTCTCGTAGTTCAGGGGTTTCTTGAATAATGGCTTTAACTTTTTTCAGATATCGCTTAATGACTCGTTCCCAGTTAAACTCATTAGGTAACGTTTTTGACTGTAATTGTTTCCAAATTTGTTTAAGTTTTTTTGTATCAATAGAATCTGTTGTAAATGCGCTGCCTAAAATTTCAGCAACTTGTTTATTTTTGATAAATTCTTCGATAAAATAGCTATATTGACGAATAGTAGTATCGTTTAAATCAGCATCTTCTAGTTCTTGTTGAATCAGTTTGAGAAATTCTGTAATCGCTTTCCCGGTAGCAATTTGCAGCGGTTCTTTTTCTGGCAGTCGTAAAACGTTTGAGAGGCAACTTTTGAAAAAATCTTTAACGTAATCTTTGGCTGCATCTTTTGCTAATTCTTCTAAAATCGGTTTAAATACAAAGCCAACCGCTTGGGTAACCCCCCATAAAACCAAGAAATCCATAACAGTTTATCGTTTATTGACCAGGTTTTACTTTGATCATAGCTTAAGAATTATCAAACGTTATACATTACTGATTCAAGTATGGATTTAGAAATAATTGTGGATTCCCGTCTACGCGGGAATAACGGGGAATGACAGCTTACAATTGTATCCTAACTCTCTCGTTTTTTGGTATATCATTCACGTCATTGGATTGAGAAGAATAGGGAGATAGGGAGATGGGTAGAAAGGTAGAAATCAAACCACCCGATAAATAAAATTAAACCCTGCCCAGGCATTGATATCTAAAGCCAGGTTATCTGTGGAAATTCTAGCTCGTTCTATCCCGAGTTGACTGCCTGCATTCAAATCCTTCAGCACTGCTTTTGCCACAGATAAAGAATTAGATAAAAATAACAATTTAGCAGGGCGACTACTGAGTTGATTTTCTTGTTGCAGAACTTTCAACGTTTGAGTAAAAGGGGTATGGCTTAAAATTAAATAACTCTCAATTAATCCCGGAGGGCCGGATAAAAGTTCACCGGTCATTTCTGCAGACACTGAATTATCGTAAAGAGTGGCAGTTGGTAAACTGAGAATTTTTCCCGGAGGAACTCGTTTTTGTTGCAGGGGAATTTCTGAACTATTACTATCGGGTTGAGGCTCAATAATCGGATTAAAAATGTAAGCCTGTCCTTGGCTATCAAAGCGAAACCAAATAAAATAAATCGGTAAATCACCGTTATTTTGTAATTGATATTGAATCCGGCTTCCGACAGGAATCGTAATCATCCCCTGAACAGATTTTGGAGAAAATTGAGAGGAGGTTGAGGAATCATTCGGAGGATTTTTTGTCCCAAGTTCCAAATTTCCCAACAAACTAAACCGCTGTGGCGTGGGGTTTTGAGGGGTCTGTTGAGTCATTACAATTTGGGACTGGGGGGTGAGTCGAGCCAATGTAGTTTTGACTTGCAGCAGGGTTGAGGCATCATTCACCGTCAAACTCAGTAACTTAGCAGCCAGTCGGGTTTTCAGTTGGGGAATCAGGCGCTGTACAGCCACTTTCACCGCTTCTCCCCCTTCCCCTACGCTCTCTGGGAGTAAGGCTTGTCCAAGGGAAAATAACCCATAATGACCCTGTACCATGGCGGGTAAGGGGGTGGTTGGACTCTGGGCGATAGTGGTATCGCGGACACGGCTTAATAGATAATCAGCGGAATGTTCACTATTAACAATTGAAACATTGGCAATTCCTGAGAAAGCACTGGTGGCATCCACTCGCTCAATGCGGCTGAGTTTGGGATCAATGGCTACTTTTAAATCAATCTGTCCCGGCAACACGCGAATGGCTTCCTGCACCTGTTGTCCTACTGCCAATAGAGGAATTTGAGCTGCTTCATTACCGACTCCCCGAACCGTTGCTTTTGCCATTAACCCATTGCGAGATTGAATCAACAGTTGGGGCAGAAAAGCGGGGGTAGGCACATCTGAAGTTGGCAGAATAGTTAACAAGGAGTTGGGTTCATAACAGGCTAAAATCGCCTCTGACAATCCTGTCAGCATGACTTTAACTGTGCCATTGTCTTCAACCTGTTTGATAATCCCCACAGCCGGAGAGGAATTTAAAATCAAAGGATTTAACGGTTCAATCATGATGGGTTCACTCTTTTCAGTGGTTTGCACAGGTTGATACAGTTGGGGCTGTTGATGAGTTCCCATGATTTGTTCCACGTGAGCGGCCACTTGAGTAAAATAGGTTTTGAGGCTAGCTTGTGAGCGAATCGACCAGAGAGACTGGGTTAAGCCATAAGTAAACAATCCAGCACTGTAACCTTCACGGGTAATTTCAGTGGCAATTTGCTCCGGTTTGGCTGCCGTTAACACCATTCCCGCCAATTGATAACTGTGCCGTTGTTGCAGTTGTTCAGGGGTAAGATTCAATCGTTCTAAAAGTTGGGTTTGAAACGCCAGGGCGGCTTCATTCAGTTGAGTAGCCGTGGGAGCATCACAAGAGCGAATGCGGAGAATGCCCTGTTGAGTTTTTCCGGGATAATTGTAGCTGGTATCCAACACAGTAATCACATTGGAGGTAGCTAGCGATCGCAACAATAGCCACAGGGTATCTTCTGGGAGATTATTAATAAGGGTGTGCTCCGGACGGGATGAAGTGCCATCAACTGGAACTAAAGCGGGTTGAACAGCAGACTTTTCCGTAGAGGGAGTTAAGCGCGGCAAATAGCCGCCATACCCACTAAAATGAAACACCACCACATCATCGTCACGGGCTTGTTCGACTAAGTGAGATAAAAATGCAGATTCAATCCCTTCACGAGTCGCCTGTTCGTTGGTTAAGTTGAGGACATCTTGGGGTTGAAACCCAAACCGATGAATCAGTAATTCTTTTTGTAATTCAACATCGGTGACACAGCCTTGCAGTGGCTCAAAGTCGCTGTTTTGTTTCGGATATTGATTGATTCCAACCAATAAAGCCAGTTTGCGGTTTGTGGGTTGGGCTAGGGCTTGGTAATAGCGATCGCTCAACTGCCACCATGCCGCTTCACTGATCCCCAATGTAGCTAGAATCAAACTGGTTTGTTTTAGAAATTCTCTTCGCTTTAGTACCATGCGCCTATCCCTGACTTCATCCCCATGTTCTGATTGCTGTTGCTCCAACTTACTCTACAGTAGTCGTTGGTTCGGCTGTTTTGTTCCGGTAGATTGAATCAGCCATTCACCTCAACCCCTGTTTCCTTGGCTCATTTACAGGTTAGATCTTTGCGCTAGATCTTCCTAGCATTGTACCAACTCAGAGATGGACTGCACCGTATAAAGTAAACTGTAGAAAAATGATGTTTAGTTCTTTTTACTGGAGTGACCAGTAACGGCTGTACGCCACAGCTCATTATTCCCTCGACGGTGAACGCCTCTGGGAAATACTTTCTAATGATCTGGAGGCTTCCGTTTACATCAGCATTGATAACTTTCCCGCTAGATGATTTGAATAGACCTCGTTTGACTCGTCTACCTCTATAGAGGACGACAATGATAGTTAGCCCGATTGTATAAATTCTTTGATTTGAACGCTAACTCGTCTATTTCTTTCCAGTATTGAGGACTGGATTTGATAATATGACGCTCAACGACTCTCATTCACTGTCTCCTCCCATTGAGTTGGGATTTCATCAGCCTTGAACGGAATTGGATGCTCATAGCTCCTCGCGTCACTAATCACAACCTTGACTGTGTCCTCATTCATGCGCCAACATGACTCAAACTGTGACCCCCTCACGTTATAGCGGTTTTCTACAGGTTTCACCAATTTTCTACAGTTTTTGTTTAACAGTCATCAACCCCAAAAATGCGATTGCCCCGTACCCCTGCTACACCCTGACTGAATTAAAAACGCGGGGGAACGGAGACTCAGCTCAATGATGTGACATTGAGGCAACATTGAGAAATCCTTTTAGGCAGGAGCTGTGACTTGAGCTTGCATCGCCTTAACCAGTTCAGATGCCACTTCCGGCCGAGAAAACTCAGGGGGTGGCATTTTTCCTTCCCGTAACAAAGCACGGACTTTGGTTCCCGACAAATGAATCCGTTGTTCCGGGGAGCTGGGACTGGTTTTGCTGGTTGCCATGCCACCGGTGACGGTGCAGTAAAAAGCGTGTTCAAAGTTCATCGGCGTGATGCCCAGTTCTCCCGGTTCAAATTCCTCAAAAATATGTTGAGCATCATAAGTACCGTAATAGTCCCCGACACCGGCATGATCACGACCGACAATAAAATGGGTACACCCATAATTTTTCCGTACCAGGGCATGGAAAATGGCTTCCCGAGGGCCAGCATAACGCATAGCAGCGGGATTAATGGCGAGGATCACCCGATCCTTAGGATAATATTTCTCAATCAGAATTTCGTAGCACCGCATCCGCACATCTGCTGGAATGTCGTCGGATTTTGTTGCTCCGACTAAAGGATGCAAGAATAATCCATCCACGGTTTCGAGGGCGCACTTTTGAATATATTCATGGGCGCGGTGAATGGGGTTGCGGGTTTGGAAACCGACAATGGTTTTCCAGCCTTTTTCCCAAAATAACGCTCTGGAAACTGCTGGATCAATTTGATAAGCGGGGAATAAAGGATGGGATCTGCGGTCGAGTAACCAAACTGGCCCAGCGAGGTTAATCGCACCCTGATCATAAACAACTTTTACTCCGGGATGTTGATCTTCGGTTGTCCGATAAACATTCCAGGCTTCTTTTTCTTTGTCATAGCGGTATTTCTGGGTCAGTTCCAGCACCCCAACAAAATGACCCTCTGGATCATCTAGGCGCACCAGGCTGCCTTCGAGTAAAGGGGTTGCAATTTCCTCTGTCACTGATAAGGTAATGGGAACCGACCACGGCAGGCCATTTTTCAGGCGCATATCTGTGACCACGGTTTCATAGTCTTCCCGTTCCATAAAGCCGGTGAGGGGACTAAAGCCACCAATGGCAATCATTTCTAAATCAGACAGGGCGCGTTGATCAAGCTGAACTCTGGGGAGAGCATCCGCTTTTTCCAGTAACTCCTGCCGATGTTCTGGGGTGGCAATTCGGTTAATGAGAGTTCCACCGTGGGGGGCGATCGCGTCTTTCTGCTGACTCAAGGTGACCTCTTTAAAAGTTAACGACAAGTTGTGAAAATCATTAAGTTTTCCTACATTTCTATTGTACTGTGTTAAGTCACATTGCTCTAACACGGGTGGCTTGAAGTTTTTGTCTAGTCCATTTGGCTAACAGCCAATTGATCCAAGATTTCTTAACATCACCTAAAAAGACGGGAGCGGAGATGCCCCGTGTTTTTTAAACCGGGGAAGACGGAAAATGTTTGAGCTTGCCCAACCCGTCGTAGGAACCGCGACACGGGCGGTTAAAACCGCCTGTCCTAACCTTCATCTGAGTGATAGAAATCAACTACTCCGACCCGCTATCGCCCTCGGTCGGAGCTTGCATCTGGACTCCACCGCAACTCTAAGAACTTTTGCAAGTCCTTAGCTTGAGTTTCATCGTCCGACACATTAGGGGATGCTGACAAAATCCCCGTACTCATCCAGTCTTGCCGAATGAGTAACGCTCTGAGTGCAATGTTTCTAGCCCCTACCAAATCAGCATAAAGTTCATAGCCACAACATTTACAGTCAAAATTTAATCCTTTATTTGGTCTATTCTCTTGAGAAACATGACCCCATTTGGGACAGCACTGATTTTAGAACCATTTTTAATTAACTCTAAGTGCTTAAAGTAGCCAGCATAATTTACAACTATTCTTCCAGATAAAGTGACAATACTAACTTTTTGTTCTCTCTTGAAAGAGTAATAAGGAAATTAGGGGAAGTAGTAGATAATCATAAGTCAGTCTCACAAGCTGCCTTAATCAAACATCTAAATCCAATGCAAAGCGGATTTTGAGATAATCTTCCTCCATTTTTGCCCCAGCCGGTTGTAAAGCAGCTAAAGCTTGGGGTAAAACAAAATTACGGCGATGATTGCCGATACGAATATTTAATTCATCTCCACTTTTATTGAGTTGAATTTGCTCTTTTGGAATTCCAGGTAAATACAATTCTAAACTATATTCTCCTTGTTTAGCTATGACTTTAACTGTATTTTCTGCATAATAAACCTGGGTTGGATCTTCATCCTCATATAATGTTTCTTTGAGTCTTTCTAATGCTGCAAAACCGCACATTTCCTCTGTATATAAAGGAACTTCTTTCACGGGTAAAGGTTTAAAGTTATCATGAATTTCCTGACGATATTGCTGTTGATTTTCTTTCCATTGTTTAAAGAAGGGGTCAGTCACCGTTTCTGGGATAATCCGATTGGCAATGACTAAATCTGTTGCCACATTATATAAGCTTAAATAAGCATGGGCACGCAGGGATTCTTTAATCACCATTTTTTCAGGATTAGTGACTAAACGAACTGACGTTTTGGTATTATCTGTTAAGACTTTTTCTAAGGCCTCAATTTGCTCATAAAATTCATAAGGGGCATCCATCACTTCTTTATCGGGTAAAGAAAATCCAGTAATGGGTTTAAAAATGGGTTCAAATAAGGGACGTAACGCGGCAGACATTCCTTGTAACGGCTTGTAAAACTTTCTCATATACCAACCCCCAACTTCTGGTAAACTGAGTAGCCGTAAAGCTGTACCCGTCGGGGCTGAATCAATAATTAACACATCAAAATCCCCGGCATCATAATGACGCTTCATTCGTACTAGACCAAAAATCTCATCCATTCCCGGCAAAATGGCTAACTCTTCCGCTTGTACGCCATCTAAACCTCTAGCTTGTAAAACCTGAGTGATGTAGCGTTTAACAGCCCCCCAGTTGCCTTCGAGTTCCATCAATGCATCTAATTCAGCCCCCCATAGGTTCGGACGGACAAGCAGGGGTTCATGACTGAGTTCCAAATCAAAACTATCGGCTAAGGAGTGAGCGGGGTCTGTACTCAATACTAACGTTTTATACCCCAATTCAGCACAGCGCCACCCTGTTGCAGCCGCTACGGAGGTTTTCCCAACCCCGCCTTTTCCCGTCATTAAAATAATACGCATTCCCTCAAGCCCCGCTTAAAAATTATTTACACTATTTTAATTTATTTTTAGCCTGGGGTGGGAGACAAGGAACTTCGTTCTTAGTCATTCGTCATTGGTTCTTTGTTGTTCCTAGACACCTTAACGCAGTCCAAGGGTAGCCTTAGTGTCAGTCCTACCGTAGCCATGTGGTTAAGCAATATTGCTCATCGGGCTATTGACTAATAACCAATGACGAACAACTAATCACAACACTGTCTCACTGGAATTTCTATTAAAAATTCAGTCCCTTGATTGGGTTGAGAAGAACATTGAATGTGACCTTTATGTTTTTCAACAATAATTTGATAACAAATCGGTAATCCTAGACCCGTGCCTTGACCGACTGCTTTAGTAGTAAAAAAGGGATCGAAAATTCGCTGACGGGTGTTTTCAGACATTCCGATACCATTGTCAGAAATTTTAATACTAACCTTGTCCCCAACAAGCAGTGTTATAATCCAAATATTCAAGGGTATTTTAGGCTGTTTTTTATCAGCTTCTGAATGTTGTTGGGTGAGAGTTTTAAATTTTTCTTCTATCGCATCAGCACTATTACTTAATAAATTCATGAACACTTGATTGAGTTGAGCCGGATAACATTCAACCAAAGGTAAATCACCATATTTTTTGATAATTTTTACTCCAGGATAATTGCCATGCTGTTTAAAGCGATTCCCTAAAATCAGTAGCGTACTTTCTAATCCTTCATGAATATTGACCTGCTTGAATTCGGATTCATCTTTACGAGAAAAATTGCGTAATGATAAAACAATTTCACAAATTCGCTCGGCTCCCATTTTCATTGAATTCAGGGTTTTTGGTAAATCTTCAAGAATGAACTCTAAATCATGTTCTTCCATCTGATCTTGAATTTCCGGCTGTGGGTTCGGATAATACTTTTGATATAAATTAAAGATTGCCAGTAAGTTTTCAATGTATTCCTGTATATAATTCAAGTTTCCATAAATAAAGTTAACCGGATTATTAATTTCATGGGCGACTCCAGCCACTAGCTGTCCCAAACTTGCCATTTTTTCCCCTTGAATTAACTGAGCTTGAGTTTGCTTCAGTTCTGTTAAAGCTTGAGCCAATTCTGTAGCTTGACGTTGGGTTTTTTCTAGTAATTCAGCCTGTTGAATAGCAATCCCTAATTGTACACCCACCTGAGCCAGTAAGTTAACCTCTTCTTTTTGCCAAAAACGAGGTTGAGAGTTTTGATAAGCTACCAGTAAACCCCATAATTTCTCACCTTGAGAAATCGGCACAAAGGTTTCATGGCGGGGGAGTTCATCATGATTCCCTGTCGCTAAACTATTAGAATCTGTTAGAGGCTGAGAAGAAATCACTGGATTCCAATCATCTTGAAATGAATCTGCCACAAATTTACCTGTCCAATCAGCATTAAATTGATAAATAGCAACTCGTTCTACTTTAAGTAATTCTCTGACAGCTTGGGTTGTAGATTTAAAAATTGTTTTAAGTTCCAGAGACTGACGAATTTTATCAATGGTTGCAGACAATAATTTTTGTCGTTTCATTGATTTTTCACGCTCACTCACCTCAGCCAGTTGAATCGCTTGGGTTTTGACTTGTTGATAATATAAATCTTGATTCAAAGCCACGCTGAGTTGTTCTGAAATTTGACGGACAAACTCAATTTCAGAATCCTGCCAATGACGGGGGCTAACGCATTGATGGATACATAATAATCCCCAAAGCTGATTATCCCTTAATAACGGGGCAACCACATTAGCCCGAACTTGAAATTGTTCTAAAATTTGAAGATAACAGTCTTTAAAGTCTTGTTGATAAATATCATCAATGGCATTGATTCGACCTTGACAATATAGCGGTGCAAATTTTTTACTAAAACAGTGGTCATAAACTTTTTCTTCGAGGGCTGAAGAATAATTCGTTGCCACATCTTCGTAGATAAATTCTCCTTCCCAGTTGTGTTCTGGGTCAAAGCGAAAAATACCCACTCGGTCTACTTTTAGAAGCTGGCGAACTTCAGTGACAGTGGTTTGAAAAATGGTTCCTAAATCCCAGGATTTCCGAATGCGAGTAATGACATCGGTGAGGGCTTTTTGCTGTTCGGCTTTATATTCAGCCTTGGATAAGGTTTCATGATGTCTGAGGGCAATCCCAATTTGCTGACCAATTTGATTAACAATTTCCACCTCATGAGACTGCCAGATTCGTGTTGAACGATTCTGATAAGCAGCAATAATTCCCCAGAGTTGGTTTCCTTGCAAAATCGGGGCTGTGGCGAAGGATTTAGCTTCAAACTGTTCTAACAACTTAATATGACAATCACTTAAACCCGCTTGATAGATGTCATTGACGATAAATGTCTGACCCTTGACGTAACACCCCCCTTGGGTTTGTTGCAGATAAGTATCTTGAATGACGGGCTGAACCCCCACCACTGGAGTCCACCCCTCTGTCAAGGACTCTGTCACAAACTCACCCGTCCAATCCAGATTAAACCGAAAGATAGCAACCCGGTCAGCCTCCAGCAGTTGACGAATATTCTGGGTTACTTCTTCAAAGAGGGCATCAATATTGAGAGGTGAACGAATTTTCTCTACAATTTGGCTAATGACTTGGTCTCGCTGGGTAATTTGGGTGAGTTGAGTGGACTGACGTTGAATTTGCTTGAAAGACTCTGTTTGCTGAATGGCAATGGTTAAACAAGCTGCCATTTTACGAACCCATTCAATCTCAGATTCTTGCCAATTTCGGGTCTCATTACATTGATGAATGCATAATAATCCCCACAGTTGTTGATGATTCAGTAAGGGAACTACAATACTGGCTTGAACTTGAAATTGAGCCAAAACAGCCCACTGATTTTCACTGAGGTCAGCGGTGTGGATGTCGGCAATCGTTTGAATCTGACTTTGTTGAAAATAAACCCTCCACTGTTCTTCGACATAGTCATATTGCAGGTTCTGAGTCATCATTGACGGCAAACCGCTGGTGAGCGCTTCACAGATGAATTCTCCTGTCGAGTCCAGTGTGGAGTTGAATTGAAAAATAGCAACTCGGTTGACATCCAGTAATTCACGAATTTGATGGACTGTTGTTTGGAAGATTGTTTTCAGGCTTGAGGATTCCCCAATCTGACTCATCAAGTCGGTGCAAGCTCTTTCCTGTTGAAGTTGCTTTTGTAATTCAGCGGTGGATAAAGTTGGTTTGTTTTGGATTTCTGTTATATGGGAATACATAAATTTATTCTGTTTTTAGAGGGATAAAGGAAACGGACTGCTATCATGTTTAAGTAATAGCAACAAAAATGTTATGAATATCTATTTTATCAATTTAACAACTTTTCAATCAAATAATTTATTTTTATGTAAAAATCAAAGGACTTATAAAAAATCCTTAAACAGATTACAGTGGAGTGGATTTAACTTGATTCGATTGTTCTAGGTACATTATTGTTTTAATTTTGAAAAAAATCATTAGTAACAATAAGGATTTTATATAAAAAATAATAAAATAAATTGTAGAAAAGCCGTGAATCCTTTGATCTGAAAGTCACTTTTCAATCCGTATTTCTAGCACATTCTATGAGATTAGCGACGATCGCACCTGCTTCCCCTGAGAAATGAACAGAGAAGGTTCAAGCTGGTACAATATCAAGACGTAGCAGTCTCAGTTGATCCCCAACCCAATCGCGGTAGCATCCATTATTCACGTCCAAAAATTCTTGTTTAACTCGAAAAACTGCATAAGTTCCCGTCTCGATGAAATAGATATGGAATGAGAACGAGAACGAGCGGTGAGCGCTCCCGTTATAGTCAAACCCAGAGCGTGATATTCAATCGGTGAGCCATTATGTTTGAATCTAATCTCGACTCCCAAACCCAAGCCATCTGGGAAAGTCAGCTATTCCTCCCAGAGAGTAACCTCGATCCAATACAGGCCATTAAACCGCTATTTTCTGCTGAGTCTATGACGACCATAACAGATGACGGCTCTCCAGAGGCGGAGTTAAATGGCATGGCGCTGCAACAGTTAGAGTTAACGCCCCTAGAAACTCAGCCTGACTCCAATGGATTGCCGACTTCCCCAACCGATGCACTCACTGGCATCTCCTTAGACCCTGGAAATACTCTCACAACGGCACAAGATTTAGGCAGTTTAACAGGCACACAAACCCAAACAGAATGGGTTAGCTTTACTGATTGGAGTGATTATTATCGCATTTCTATCGAAAATCCCAGTAGTTTAACGATTACTCTAGAAGGCATTGGCGGAGATGCAGACATTCAACTGATCCAGGATATCAATCAAAATGGCTTAGTGGAATATAACGAAATTATTGATGGATCTTACAACTTAGGCAGTACTGAACAAATCAATGTATCTAACCTTGACCCTGGATTTTATTATGTTCATGTGGCTCAATGGAGTGGAGACATTAACTATACTCTCAATCTTGCCACCGTTGCCACTATACCATTACCCTCTGATTTAGCCGGAAACACCTTATCAACCGCTCGTTTGACAGGAGGATTAGAAACCCCCCAAACGTTTACTGATGCGGTCAATAACGGGGATACCATTGATTTTTACCGCTTTGATTTAACCGGAGACAGCAGCTTAAATCTCAGTTTAGATCAACTCACTGCCGATGCAGATGTGGCAGTGATTCGAGATATCAACGGCGATGGTATTGCCAACTATACAGAAGTCTTACAAACCTCGACTAATCCCGGCATTATCCCAGATAGTCTTTCGGCTAACCTCATTCCTGGCACTTACTATGTTGCCGTTTTCCAACATCAAGGAGACACGCAATACAATCTCAATCTCTCCACCACTCCCACAGCGCCGTTAGAGAATGATCCGGGAGTCGGTGTTCCTGGATTTGATGCCAATTTTGGTTATGGTTTAATTGATGCCTCAGTGGCAGTAGCAGCCGCTCAAGGTCAACCCACGGCTTTTTCAGATGTTCCCGATTTAACCTCATCTGTGATTTGGAATAATACCACGGATTTAAATCAAATTAATGTACCAGAAGTTTGGAACCAAGGCATTACAGGAGAAGGGGTAGTGGTTGCTGTGATTGACTCTGGGGTAGATGTGAATCATCCCGATTTAATTAATAATATTTGGCGTAATACCGATGAAGTCGCCAACAATGGTATTGATGATGACCTCAATGGTTATGTGGATGATGTTCAAGGCTATGACTTTGAAGATAATGATAATGATCCCAGTGATTTGGATGGTCATGGGACTCATATCGCCGGAACCATTGCCGCCCAACAGGATGGAGTCGATCTCACCAATAACGGTACCAGTTATGACGTGAGTGGGGTAGCATACAACGCCGAAATTATGCCAGTTCGAGTGTTTAGCGATGTCAGTGGTTATAAAACCCCTGAACAACAAGATGCAGCCATTGCCAGTGGTATTCGTTACGCGGTTGATAATGGTGCATCTGTGATTAATATGAGTTTAGGCGTACCCTTTTGGGCTTCAGCATGGCTTGATTTTCCCCAAACCAACGCCGCCTTAAGTTATGCCACAGAAAATAATGTTGTCGCGGTGATTTCTGCTGGCAATGAAGGAGATTTAGGGGGGACTTACCCTAGTGAACCCGCCCTACGGGCTACAGACGGTGTCGCGATCGCCGTCGGTGCGGTAAACTCAGCCAACCAATTCGTTGACTTTTCTAATCCGGCTGGTAGTTTCTTTGAGGTTTATCCTTACGTTGTTGCCCCTGGAATTGAAGTCTTTTCAACCACTCCCAATAACAGCTATGCTGGATTTAATGGGACTTCAATGGCAGCACCTCACGTCACGGGTGTGGTGGCATTAATGCAACAAGCCAATCCCAATTTAACTGCCACTGAAATTGCTACGATTTTAACCCAATCTGCTAATCCAACAGGCATTGTAGTGTAGTTTTGAGATCAACTGCTTTTCTCCATCAGCATTTGCTCCCTGTAATTCCCGAATTGAGAAAATCACAGGGAGTTTTTATTGATATTGATTATATTTCTATCTACAAAAAACTGTATTTGATCTGAAATACCTCGAAAAAATCCTGAAATTCATGATTATTTTAAACACAAAAAAATAAATAAATTTCAGTAGTTTTACTCAAGATTTGCCTATTAAAAATAGATATCATCAAAGTTGATGATCAATAAAGTTCAAGAAAATTATATGGTTAGAATTTTTATTGAAAACTTTGAACAAGATAGAAATGGCAAAAGATATATCACTTCAATTCCTGAATTTAGTGATGGTGCTGATGACTTTTTTCTTCGCACCAACGGCAGCAATATCAATAGTAATTATCAAGTTTATAATCCAGAAGGAAGCTTCTATTTTACCGCTCAAGATATTGATGCAGAAGGAGCAGCTTCACAACAAACTTTGACTTTTCCTGGGATTAATATTACAGAGATTACAAATCTAAATTTTAGCGTACTCTTGGCTGAAGATGACGCAAATGATAGCAATCAAGATTGGGATAATTCTGATTTTGTTTTATTTGAATATCAAATTGATAGTGGGGGCTATTACAAGTTACTGGCAATTGAAAATGATGGTAGTACACACAACTCTACCCCTTTTCTAGATACTAACTTTGATGGTATCGGAGATGGAACAGAAATTACCAGCACTTTTCAATCCTTCTCTAGTGCCATTTTTCAAACGGGTTCTACCTTAGATTTACGCATTACTTTTAATCTGGACTCCGGTGATGAAGATATTGCCATTGATCACATTCAAATTACAGGTGATCCCAATATTCCTAACCCCACCGTAGCCGATAATAACTTATTTTACACTGCCGCTGATGAAACGATTCAAGCCTTAGCAGGGGATGATATTGTCCGCGCCAGGGCAGGTAATGATTCCATTTGGGGGAATGAAGGCAATGACACGCTACGAGGCAATAAAGGGGATGATCTTCTCATTGGTGGAACAGGCAACGATCAACTCATTGGCGGTGATGGAAATGATACTTTAATTGGAGTTGATGAAACTCAATTTAATCCCGGTGCAGGAGAACAAGATATTTTAAGAGGACAAGAAGGCAATGATTTATTTATTCTTGGCAAGAGTAGCACCGCTTTCTACAACAGCGATGGTAAAGTTGACTATGGGATAATAAGTGATTTTGAAATTGGAGTTGACAAGATTCAACTACATGGTAATGAAAATGACTATCTATTGACAGAAACCCCTGCCAGTCATACTCGTATTTTTGACATTACCAGCGGTACACAAGAATTAATTGGTGTAGTTCGCAATACCACCGGACTCAACTTGTCTGATCCTAATACTTTTGTATTTGCTTCAGAAGCTTTCACTTAAGTCAGATTTAGGGGCGAGGTCGCCTCGCCTCTACTTTTCTATTTGCTTAATTGTGTTAAATATGGGTAAGCTATCTATCTTATCAAGAACGAAGTATCACTAGATGAATGCCGAGGGTATTGGGGTTGTAGTTCACAATGTAGATAGATCAGCAATTAAAAGCACTGGGGGATTCTCTCTTAGGGGTGTAGGGCGTAGGGTGTAGAGAATAGTCTAATGTCCTAACCATAGAACGTAGCGCTATATATAATTAACAATTAATAATTTCCCATTTTAAATTAAAACTGATGCCTAAACCCCTAATTATTCAGCCCGATCAATCCTATACCTTTGCGGACTACTTTAAGCTTAACTTTGCCCCACAAGACATTCTGGCATACTTTGAAGTTTCACTACAACGTAAATCCCTAAAATTGCCCCAATATACTGGATCACTTGATCGCCTCAATGATCTAAAAAACCGTATTGAAGAAAGCCTACCTCGCCTCAGCCTCACCAGCGAAATGGCAAGACGAGAATTTCTCATTGCTCCAGTCTTGACCGATATACTACACTATACTCAAGCTACCCTGAATGTTGAGTATCCCGTTGCGGTCAACAATCAACTCAAAGGATCTTTAGATTACTTACTTCAAAATCAACAAATCTTCCTCGTTATTGAAGCCAAAAATGAAGACTTAGAACGTGGCTTTCTCCAACTCGCCATTGAACTTATTGCCCTCGAACAGTGGATTGAATCTAACCAAAATATCCTAAAAGGTGCAGTATCAACAGGCAATATCTGGCAATTTGGTCAATTTGATCGATCCTCACGCCAGGTGACTCAGGATCTAGATCTCTATCGTGTTCCCGCTGACCTTGAAGATCTTCTCAGAATTCTAATTGAAGCCATTAATAATTGACGATTGATCATTGATAAGTTACGGTCAATCATTGTTTGTATCAAAATCTCTAACTTAAATCAGGTTCAGGGACGAGGTAATCTCGCCCTGACTTTCCTCTTGACTGAATTGTACTAAATAATTAAGGGTTCAATAATCTTAATTGAATTAAACTCTGCAAGGCTTATATCCTGAAGAATAGCGATCGTTTCGCCGGTTGAACGGAAAATAATTGAGACATCGTCATTACTCCTACCGACAACATCATCTTCTACAAAATCTAAATCCGCTTCAGTAATATTTCCTTGAAGAACTAAACTATCAATACCATTACCATAATCAGTAATCACGTCTGTTCCAAACCCTGGCCCTATGACAAACTGATCGTTTCCATCTCCTCCTCGAGAAGTATCGTTACCTAAATCACCAAAGATTAGGTCATTCCCAACGGAGGCATCAATAGAGTCATTCCCCTGACCGCCGAATATTGTATCGTTTCCAGACTCTCCCAATAGTACATCTTGGTTATTATTACCGAACATTAAATCATTGCCATCGCCTCCCCTCAATTGGTCGTTGCCGATATCACCAAACATCGTATCAGCTCCACCAGAACTGATGAAGGGTGACCCCTGCAGAATATCATCGCCTTTTCCCGCAAACAGCCAGTTACTGTTTCCAAAGGTAAATAAGAAATCACTCTCTAAACCGCCTATTAGGGTATCGCCTCCGTCTCGACTGCCTTCGAGTGTGTCGCCTCCCCCTAAACCAAAGATACTATCAAGTTCGTCAGTTCCCACTAAGCTATCGGGGCCTTCGGTTCCAAAAATGTCTGCCATAATTTGTTTGTTTAAATGTGACAATCCTCACCAACTTAACAAATTGATACTTAAGGAGGCTATGACATAGAGGATAAAAAGCTTGAACTTTATTGTTGTTGGTTATTATTCGTCATTAGTCATTGGAGGCAATAGGCAATAGGGTATCAGAATTTGAATGCATGACTCCTGACTTCTAACTCCTGACTTGCAGACTTGCTGACTTCTCTCGTAAGAGGGAGAATATTGTCGGACAGATATGAGATAATCTTTTGCGGTTATCATTCTGAGTCTTCAGGCGATAAACTTGTGGGTAGACCGGGAATGGTCACTGATTTTTGATCTCAACGGAGTTAAAACTATGGGATTTTTAGGTAAATTATTTGGTAAGAAGGAAGAAGAGAAAGCTTCTCAGGCAATTCCTAATAATTCAGTAAAAGCCAAAGCCTCTGAGAAAAGTATTGATCCAGCTAAAGTGGGCTTAGATGGAGAATATGACGAAAGTGGACTCGCCAAACGAGTTGCCAAAGCTTTAGATGATGCCGGAATTTCCGATAGTGTTGGGTTATGGGTTGCCCAGTCTGGCAGTACAGTGGTTCTCAAGTACAACCCTGATGCAGAAGGTGTTCTAGAAAAAGCTAAGCAAGTTGCTGGAGGCGTTGAAGGGGCAAGTTCTGTAACAACCCAACCTAACTCATAGATAGGGTTGACAACCCTGTAGAGACGTTCTATAGAACGTCTCTATTTTTGGGTTTGAGTATAATAAACTTTTTAAAAATCGTGTTGTTAACGTTTAGTAGTAATCAACTTCTGGCTGCGGTAACGGCATTTCAAAGTTAGAGGGGTCATACAGATAACGGAATGTTTCTTCCTCCAAACGATGAATTAAAAATGGTTCAATCCCATTTGAATGCCTGAGCGCCGCTAAGTAACCATCAATGTACAATCTGAGATCATCATAGCGATAACCGCGATTCCACATAGCCACTAGGGAATCGGTCAGCTTTTGATAATGGCGAATGGTTTGTGCGTCCTGAAGCATGGTGTGTGAATCCCCCAATATCTCTGAGTGTGAATGGTGTATGGAGCTAGACAATAGCTGAATCACGCGAGACAACTAGGGTTGGCTAACTCCCATGAGAGACAAGCGACAAAACAGTTGATGTTGTCTGCCTTGGACTAACGAATACAAGAAAGTTCAGTCACTTTTGAATGCAACCGTAAATTAAAGACAGTGTACAAGACCCATTCGTTCAATTTTGTATTCTCCACTAGAGACTCGAACTGAGGAATGACACAAGCCGTCTTTAGTTGTTACATCTACAGGGTTAACTTACCCCCAACTAAACTCTTCTAGCGGGTGTTTCATTAATCCGGAACATTGAGTCAGTCAATGGTTAACTACTTTTATCTTAGCTTTTTTTTACTGTGACTTCATCCTCAGCCCCTGGAGTTTCATGATTCCATCAATTTCTACTAAAAAGCTTAAGAAAATCTGAATATGAACTGCTGCCCATATCAATCCTCTCAAAGAAGGATTTAGGCTTTCAGTTCAATAACAACAAGCTGCATCAGTCGCTTGATGCGGTAGAGACAGTGTATAATGATGCCGCATCCTAACAGCTTGCTCAGCCATCCAAGATTTCCAGCTTACCGTTTTGGTCTATGTTGCCAAAAAAAAATACTTCAGTTGCTACTCTGGCACTCGTTTTCTCTCTTGTTGCAGTTCCGCGTGCGATCGCCGGATCACCCGTCTCTCTGGGATCAACCCTGACTCAGCCTGCTGCAACCCCTACCCTTCCAGTGTTTCGTTCCCATCAGCCGAAAGGACAAAATCTGACGCTCAAGAAACCGTTTGAGCATTTACCCGCGACCATCAATGTTACCCTAACTCAGGCTAACCCCGATCTCCCTAGAAAAGCTCAAAGTCAATCCGGGAATAGATTCTGGGCAATATTGCCTATTTTAGCAATATTCGGTCTAGTGTGGGGATGGTATCGCGCTCAGTCATCCCAAGAAAACAACGCAGCCAATAGGGATCCGTCTGATCAAGACCGCGATCGCCAATTAACAGCCTTAAAGACAGAGCAAGAATTATCTAATGAAGGAATACTCCCTCAGGCTGTTATATCAGAAAGGGCTTCAACGGAAGTACCAGCAGAGACAAACATCAAAGCGGAAAAGCCTTCTCCTGTGACCGACTCAGCAACAGATACAGGTTTAGGGGAAACTGATCAAGAATTATCTCACCCAGACGATCTCGACCAGAACGTTGAGGCGACAGAAACGAGTGAAACAGTTATTGCTATTCCACAATCATCTGATCCCCCTACAGAAGAAATAGCCCAAGATTTAACCGTCACAACCCCGACAGTAGAAGATCGCTTCGTAGAAACCACACCGACAGACTCCCCTGAACCGCCTACAATGTCTAATTCATCTTCACCTCAAGAGGAGACTCCAGAGGAGTCAACCCAACAAATCCCAGACCATAATCAACCTGGGATGAGTTCCCCTGAAAAAGCTGTTTTCCCAGAACCTCCGAAATCATCACCCGTGCCATCTGATCCGACTCCATCCTTTAATGAAGCCCAGTTAAGGGAACGTACCCCTTCAGATATTGAGGCAGCTAAATTTAACTTAGGACAAACTAAACCCGTTGAACCCCAACTGGCATCTGTGGATGAAGGACTGGCAGAATTACCGGATGGCTATGGCAAAACAAAAATCATTTTGATGCCGCGTGAACCTAACTCTGCTTATGCCTATTGGGATATTCCCAACGAAGACAAGGAAAAGCTACGAAAACAGGGGGGTGAACAACTGGCGCTGCGGTTTTATGATGTCACTGGGATTGACATGGATCAACAAAAACCCCACAGTGTGCGGCAATATGATTGTGAAGAAATGACGCGAGAATGGTATATTGATGTGCCGATTAGCGATCGCGATTATATTGTTGAAATCGGCTATGTGACTGAAGCAGGCCGTTGGCTAAGATTAGCTCGTTCTCTACACGTGCGAATTCCCCCAGTTTATCCCTGTGATTGGTATGGGGATGATTTTAGAACGGTTAATTGGGACGATGATCTCCATCGCAGATAAGCTGTCACCCACTTCTCCCCGTTCCCTGTTTCCTATTCTCCAGCGTGTAGCGCTATAGCTTAAAACATTATGTTATTAGCCTTAAAACAACTTGAAATTCCGCCCGGACATAAGGTCATATTAAAGGATATTAATTGGCAAAAATTTGAACAAATCTTAGAAGAATTAGGTGAACACCGTTCTGCTAGAATCGCTTATGAACATGAAGCTTTAGAAATTAGGGTTCCTCTTTCTGAACATGAGGTTGACAAGGTTTTTATTACAAACTTTGTCGAAATTATACTAGAAGAATTAGAGATTGATTTCTATCCTTTGAGTTCAACAACGTTTAAAAATAAACTGATGGCACAAGGAATTGAACCTGATAATTGTTTTTCTCTTGGTGCGCGTTCGCGCTTGTGATTGCGAATCACCGGGATCGCACCGCTATATTGAGAATGAAGCAGCAGTACGGGGTAAAAATCGATTAGATTTAACCGTTGATCCACCACCGGATTTAGCCTTAGAAATTGATGTCACTTCTCGGACTCATCCGCAAATTGAGCAAGCGTTAGGTGTATCTGAATTATGGCGGTTTGAAAAAGGAAAACTGCAAAATATGATTAGCGATCACAATCAATCTAAAATAGGTTATCTTGTTCAATAATTTAGATGGCTTCTCAGTGGCAACAGCATATTTTTGCATTTTTGTCAACCTGCTATCTTAGGGAGGTTTGTCATCAACGTTTCTTCTCGATCATTTTGAAGGGGTTCTAATCCTGTAATTGGACTGGAGGTGATACGAGATAATTAGGGTTTGAAGAGATTACCTGACTGATTTATGAGCTTGTAGATACACTAATTACCAACTATAGCTCTTATCACATACTATACAAGATCTCGTTGAGAGTTGTCAACCCTTGTAAACTCGTACAGTTATCAGTCATATTTTTTCGGTACAATGTCATCATTGTTTGATAATTATATGGATTTTAAATGTTTTTGTTGTTAAGGGTTAAATAAAGTTTATTAAAACAAGGACTGACAGAAGTTTAAATTACCTGTAACTTTGGGCTGTATGAGAAACAAATTTTTGGGCAATTTTACGTTCCGTTTCTAATGAAGTAGTTTGAGGTGTAGAAGGGTTCTGATTCACTTCTGATGGTTCGTTGTCAGACATGGTTCATTCAGCGAATGTTATTCTGGTGATTTTAAAATTAGCCAACTAAAATAGAGGTTAAATGACTTTCGAGGAACAGCCTGTGAATCCCTCCATTGCCGATCAACTCCTGAATACCCTCTCAACTTACCGCGACCGCGTCGATTATCTTGAACTACGTCTACAACAAAGTGAAGCCAGTACCATTTCTTTTCGTGGCCCTCAACTGGATGCAGTTAACCGCAGTTTTTCCCTGGCTGGAGGGATTCGGGCTTGTCATAAAGGGGGATGGAGTTTTGTCACGTTTAACGGTTTAGAAGAACTCAACAGTCGCATTGAAGAGGCGATTTCTCAAGCCCATTTAGTAGGTAGCGAAACCACACAACTGGCTGAAATTGAACCGATAAGCGATCATGTCAAAGTTGAATTAGGGCGTGATCCACGGGGGATTTCTTTACGGGAAAAACGGCAATTAGTCGAAGCCTACAATCAAATTTTACTGGATTTTGATCCTCGAATTCAAACCACTTCTGTCAGTTATAGCGATCGCTTCAAAACCACCTATTTTGTTAATTCTCTCGGCAGTTGTATTACCCAAGAACGTTTAGATTTAAATGGCAGATTTGGGGCGATCGCCCGCAATAATGGTACAGTGCGTCAAGGGTTTGAGTCCGTTGCGTCTCGTGATGATTATAATGATTTAGTCGGGATTGAAAACCGGGTTAGAGGCGCGGCAGAACGGGCAGTGCGTCAGTTAGAAGCCCAGTCTGTGAAAGGAGGCGAATATACCGTTATTTTAGATCCTTATTTGGCTGGGGTATTTATTCATGAAGCCTTTGGTCATCTTTCTGAAGCGGATTTTGTCTATGAAAATCCCCGGATGCAGGAATTATTACAACTGGGTAAACCCATGGCAATTGAACAGTTAAATGTGGTCGATGATGCCACTATCGAAGGCTTGCCCGGTTCAATTCAATATGATGATGAAGGGGTTCGGGCGCAACGGAAGTATTTAATTAAAGACGGAGTCCTGACTCAACGCCTCCACAACCGCGAAACTGCTGGCAAAATGAAAGAACAGCCTACTGGCAATGCACGGGCGTTAGGAGCCACATATCCGCCGATTGTGCGTATGACCAATACTGCAATAGAAGCAGGCGATCGCACGTTTGAAGAAATGATTCATGATATTGAAGAAGGGGTTTATGCCGTGCGGATGTTAGGGGGTCAAACCAATGGCGAAATGTTTACCTTTGCTGCGGCTGAAGGCTATATGATCCGTAACGGTCAAGTGGCTGAACCCGTGAGTGATGTGACTCTCAGCGGTAATGTATTTCAAACCCTCAAGGATATTGACGCTGTGGGTAGCGATCTCCTCTACACTGGGGGCGGTTGTGGTAAAGGGGGACAAATGCCGTTACCCGTGAGTGTGGGGGGGCCTCACGTCCGCATTCAAAATGTGGTGATTGGGGGCCGTTGAGACAACAGAAAATGAGATTCTTCTTTACTGTTTTTTACTGTTTTCTGGGGGGTAATGACCGCCCAATTAACTGGCCAAAATGAGTTGGGTTATGGGTTTGACAATAAAGTTTACCGTGTCCCTGAAAGCGACAAACTAAGCCTTCTTGACCCAAAAACGCCCCCAACCAACTCGAACCCGGTTTAGTTATTTCAAAGTCTAAACTTTTTTCAAAGGCAACAATATGACCGGTATCGACAATATATTCTCCATGAACATCAATGTCATAAATTCCGCCAAAAGCACTGAGAATTACATCTCCATATCCTGATAAATCTAACCAGAAGATGGACTCTCCCGAAAAGAAAGATTTAAACCCTTGAAAGCCTAAATCAATCTCAATAGTTTCACTACTGGCTAAATAAGATGTGGCTTGTACTACTAATCCATCTTTTCTTAAAGGATAATGTAGAATATCCCCCATCAATTGGGGGGCTAAAAATACCTCTCCGTTGGCAGTAGGAGAACGAAAAACACTCAAAAATAGGGATTCTCCTGCAACCATTCGTTTTAATCCCCCAAATAGCCCACCGCCTCTTCCTTGTCGTAATGTTGTACTGGTATTGATGAATTCACTCATCGCTATCATCGCCCCTGCTTCAGCAATTAATTCTTCTCTAGCGGCGAGGGTAATATGAGCGATCGCATTATCCGGTTGTTGTAAAATTTGAATGTCCATTCTGTATCAACTGAAGATTGAGTGAGGAATTAACAGTTATTTTCCTAATTTAATCTGAAGCAGTTGAAATGGATCTGAACTGACTCCAGTTGATGTAACGCTTGACAGTATTGATAATACTCTACAATCCAATCAAAAGCCCCTAATAAAACGGATGAAATCCTGTCTTCATCTTATTTTACTTCTCGGTTATTGCCTCTGATGATGATTCAAGGAAGTTCTGTCCGTGGTGCAGGGGACTTTAACAATAAGAGGAGGGTCTTGATGACATTCTTCATCATTTGGAACCCTTCCCTAGAGCTTTTTCCTGTATTTTATATTACATTTCATTAAACCAGACCGGGAAAATCTTTAATTTTAATTAAATTTGATTAAACATTCTCCCTTAAATGAGGGAATAACGATTGACACACAATTTAAAATGTGATACTTTCAGCCTACAGTTAACCCCATCTCAAGTGATTGATTAGGCCAAATGATCTTTTAATATTACAGAGATGTAAATCAGTTTCAATTTCAATTGCCTAACCAAATAGAGTCATCTGAACTGCAAAAGGTCTGCAGAATCAATGTAAAACCTATTTTACATGGCTCTTTCCTAACCGCTTGACTCAATGATGTAGTCACCTCCACCTGTCTTGACTCTAAATCACTGGTGGTTAATTGTCATTAGTTATCAACTGTCTAGCAGTCATATTAACTGCAGTTTTTATAGCTGTTTGCGTCAGTTGATGTCAGTGAAATCTAGGAGGATATCGACTAGATTGAGTACAAATTTGAGATTTTTCTTTAATTTCAAGGAGGCTTCACAAATGCCATTGATGAAACGTTGTATTGCAGAATTCATTGGCACATTCTGGTTAGTATTTGGTGGGTGTGGGAGTGCAGTTTTAGCGGCTGCTTTCCCCGTCGAAGATGTGAGTAACCCCCTTGGTATTGGACTGGTAGGGGTTTCTTTAGCGTTTGGTTTAACAGTTCTGACTATGGCTTTTGCCATTGGACATATTTCCGGTTGTCATCTTAACCCTGCCGTTTCTTTTGGGTTGTGGGCTGGCAAGCGCTTTTCCGGTTCTGATTTACTCCCCTATATTGTGGCGCAAGTTCTCGGCGGCATTCTCGCTTCAACCATTTTGTATTTAATTGCCAGCGGTAGTGCAGGATTTACCCTCAGTGATGGCTTTGCTGCCAATGGCTTTGGAGAACATTCCCCAGGCGGATATCCGATGTTAGCGGCTTTCCTAACGGAGTTTGTTCTCACATTTATGTTTTTAATGATTATTTTAGGGGCAACTGATGTTCGTGCGCCTAAAGGACTTGCCCCTGTTGCCATTGGCTTAGCCTTAACCCTAATTCACCTGATTAGCATTCCGGTGACCAATACCTCTGTTAACCCAGCTCGTAGTACTGCCCCCGCTTTGTTTGTCGGGGGATGGGCTGTTGGTCAACTGTGGCTGTTCTGGCTCGCTCCTATCCTCGGTGGCATTGCGGCTGGGTTTGTTTATCTCTACCTGTTTGAACCCTCTCGGCAAGAGCAACCCGTTGTAGCCAACGTTGAGTAATTCTCCCGTGAGATTAGAGAGATTCAGGTTCTTGGCCAGAGACAACGGGGGCAGTATTATTCAATTGTAACTCTGGATGATCGGCTTGAACCTGATGACAATTCCAGTCATTCTTGAATAATAAAACGGGTCGTCCCCAACTATCTTTGACGGTTGCAGTATTAAAGAGACGACCCACTTTTTCCAAAGCAGACCATCCCCCCGCAACCCAACGGGCAACACTATAAGGTAACGGTTCTAACAGGGTTTCCACTCCATATTCATTTTCTAAACGAAACCGCACCACTTCAAATTGCAGTTGACCGACAGCGGCTAAAATGGGGTCGCGTTTGGCTTCATCGACAGAATACATAATTTGAACCGCTCCTTCTTCTCGCAATTCCGAAACCCCTTTGCGAAACTGTTTAAACTTAGAAGGATTGGGATTTCTCAGATAAGCAAATAGCTCAGGAGAGAAGCAAGGAATCCCTTCATATTCTAACTTTTGACCGTTATAAATGGTATCCCCAATGGCAAAAACGCCAGGATTATTTAACCCAATGACATCGCCGGGATAGGCTTCATCAATAGACTGTCGATCCTGGGCAAACAATTTTTGAGGACGGGATAAACGCACCGTTTTACCAGAACGAGCATGACTCACGGTCATATCTTTTTCAAACTTCCCGGTACACACCCGCACAAACGCCACCCGATCTCGATGTTTGGGATCCATATTGGCTTGCAGTTTAAACACAAACCCAGTAAATTCTGGATATTCCGGGGGAATTTCTCCAATGGTGCTATTATGAACACCGGGTTTTAAAGCATACTCTAAAAAGGCATCGAGGAACAGTTGCACCCCAAAGTTAGTCATGGCGCTGCCAAAGAATACCGGGGTCATTTTTCCTTGTTGAACGGCTTCTAAGTTCAACTCGTCCCCCAGTTCTTCTAACATCTCCACCTCTTCTTTCAGTTGATAGTAAAGATCCTGTTCTAACAGTTCCTCAATTTTGGGATCGCCTAAATTAACAACGGTATCTACAGCGGCTTTGCTACCGTGGCTACTGCGTTGAAACAGATGAATTTGTTGATGGCGACGATCATAAACCCCTTTGAAGCGATCTCCCATGCCGATCGGCCAATTCACCGCATAAGTTTTTAACCCTAATTCCTGTTCAATTTCATCCAATAATTCTAACGGATCGCGTCCCGGCCGATCTAACTTATTAAAGAAGGTAAAAATGGGAATATTCCGCATTTTACACACTTCAAATAACTTCCGGGTTTGGGGTTCTAAACCTTTCGCCGCATCTTCTAACATCACCGCATTATCTGCAGCGGCGAGTGTCCGGTAAGTATCTTCACTAAAATCTTGGTGTCCTGGCGTATCGAGGAGATTAATTTGACAGTTTTGATAGTTGAATTGTAAGACCGTTGAGGTGATAGAAATCCCCCGTTGTTGTTCCATTGCCATCCAGTCTGAGGTGGCATGACGTTGCGCCCGCCGGACTTTCACCGCCCCAGCTTCATGAATGGCACCCCCATACAGCAATAGTTTTTCAGTTAAAGTGGTTTTTCCTGCGTCCGGGTGAGAGATAATGGCAAAATTTCGTCGCCGTTCTACTGCTTGTTGTATTTCAGTATTAATTTCTGTTGGCATTCTAATGCAGTTAAGTTCTCTAAAAGGCAGTTTGTTCGTTTGCTGTTAGTTATCTTTTAGTTTAACACAAAATCGCTTTACCTCTTTTTCAAAAATGATACCGCGTTGACAATCTTCTATCATGTATTTACAATGTAATTACATCCTAAAATAGGTCTTGGCAATGGGTACAGGCATTAGAACTCGTATTATTAAGATTGGTAATTCTCAAGGAATTCGTATTCCTAAACTATTGCTAGAACAAGCTGGTATTGATCAAGAAGTTGAAATTGACATTCAAGATCGCTGTATCATTTTGCGTGCAGTTTCTCAGTCTCGTCAGGGTTGGGAACAGGCATTTGCAACAATGGCAGCACAACAGGATGATGTTTTAATTGATGAAATAACCACCAGTGAGTGGGATAATTTAGAATGGGAATGGTAGTAAAGCGCTTTGATATTTTTCTCATTAATTTAGATCCTACCCTTGGGCGTGAGATCACCAAAATAAGACCTTGTTTAGTGATTTCACCGGATGAAATGAATCATAATATTTCTACAGTGATTATTGCACCCATGATCCCAAAAAGTAAATCTTATCCAACTCGTGTGGCTTGTCATTTTCAAGGAAAACAAGGACAGATTGTCTTAGATCAAATAAGCACAGTTAATAAAGCAAGGTTAATTAATAAATTAGGACGGATTGATCAGAGTGAACAAAAAGCTGTCTTAAATATTTTGGCTGAGATGTTTGCAGAATAAAAAGACAATTTATTAGAATTATGAAAGGGCATAATTAACTATTGTCTATTCCCTGAATTATGATTTTCTGGATAATGAACACTGGGCTGAATTGAGATTAAATCTTCAATATTTTTCAGCATAGTATTGCAAATATCATCTAAGGGCAAATCATTTTGATCATAACCAAAAGGATTTTCAATTTCTCGACCAATTTCTTCAATTCCTAATAAAGTGAAGCTAATCACGGCTGCGACTAATCCCGTAAATCCTAACAGTTCATCCACCAGTTGAAAAGGAATCGAGAGACAGTAAATCAGTAAAATCTGTTTGAGATGAATATTATAAGCTAAGGGAATCGGTGTTTTTAAAATCCGTTCGCACGCTCCCAAAACATCTACCATTGTATCTAATAACTTAAATAAAGCTGCCAGTTGATAAGTATTTAAGTTGATTCCTCAAGAGAGTAATATTGGTTTAACGGTATCTCAACGTCCTCTATTAGTGGCTTATTTTCCTGGTATTGAACCAAAAAAACGGGTGAACTCCTCCTCATGAATGAAGATGGATCATGTGGAGAGATCTTAAAAAGTGGTTTTGGGACTGGCGTGGTGTATTAATAACAGCTCCCAGTGTAACCGGAATCGTCATTTTGTTGCGGTTCATAGGTGTGTTACAACCCTTTAAATTAATCGCTTACGATCAGTTATTGCGTTTACGGACTGTAGGGAGTCAAATTAACTTAGCGTCTCGGATTGTTTGATTCTTTAAAAAAGCGGGGTGATTTTAAAGGCTAATTTAAAGATTTAGTAAAAGTATCCTGTAAATGGTAAAAACGGGCTGACACTTGCTGCAGAAGGTGTCATCATTATAAATGAGGCTCTTGAATTGTTCTATCTCGGTTTATTTTATAAACCAGTAGAGGTTTATCAATAGCTGGCTAGTGCGGTTGATTCATTCAGGATTAATCTTGATTGAATCTTGAGGGTGATAGACTTCAACAAATAATCAAAAAGCTGTGCTTTCTAGAAGAGGCGCAGCAATTTTTTTTGAGCAGAACTCATTCACCACTCTCTCCGATGAGTATAAATGCCGCCCAGTTTCTAGGGTTAGGATAAGTTTTGCGAGTTTCTAACATCCCTTGACGCAGAGCATATCCATAGTTAGAATTGTGTTGCCAAGCCTGATAAAATACCCTCATCAATTCAGCCGTTGCTTGGTCTGGAACCGGCCATAGGGAGACAATAGCACTCGGAATTCCTGCGACTAAAAACGCCCGTGATAACCCAATAATCCCATCTCCAGTAATTTGACCTCGCCCGGTATCACAAGCACTCAACACCACTAATTCTGCATTCAGGCGATACCCCAAATTAAGGATTTCTTCTGCGGTGAGTAAACCATCTCCTTGGTCTGGCGCGAGAGCGATCGCTCCTTTTAACGGTTCATTAGCATCAAATATACCATGAGTTGCCAAATGAATCAAACTGGCACTTTTCAGTTGCTGTTGAATAGCTGTTTCTGTGGCAGTTTCTCTCAAAAAAGGTTGAGTATTTAAAATTTTAGCGATGGTTTGGGCTTCTACTTCTGCCCCAGGTAAGGCTGCAAAACCGTCAGGCATTGGACTGGGATTTCCAACAATTAATGGAGTATATTTCTTGTCTGTAATTTGTTTAATTTTTTGTCGTCGTTGATGAGTGGATGCTAATACCTGTACAGAAGGGGCAGTCACCATTGTATAATCTTCAATCAAATAACGACCCTGGGCATTTTGGAGGGCGGCAAATGGCACTAAAAAGAGTTCTCCTTGAGGAATAAAAATCACTTTTTGTTGAGGATGAGTCGGTAATTGATCGGCAATTGGCTGAATTAAAATTTTATACAGTTGCTTGAGATTAGACTCGGAGGATTGACTCCGATGCATTGATAGATAAGTTGTAATGACTAACTGTCTCAATGAAATTGATAAAGTATCTAAATTAACCAAACGAAAGCTAATTTCACCATCAGGTTGCACGACCCAAATATAAATTTCTGCTGCATCTCCCCATTGTTTTCCCTGAAAGAAAAAATCATCATTAGGAATGATAGAGTATTCAACCAGCGTTGCATTTTGCTCCTGAGCAATCTGTTTTATCTCTGCAATACTAGGGGGCTTCTCAGAAAGAGATGAGGCAGTTTCTGACTGGATCGATTCCTGAATTAATAATTCAACAAATGCTCTGGTTCTGCCCCATTCAGAGACTTCTAAAGCCGCTTCTGGCTGCTGTTTGGCAATCAGTATTTGCTGCAATAAATTATAGCTTGAAAGTTGGGTATCAAACAAAGAAACTTTATCTGAATCTTGTAGCGGATTTCGTAACTGATCCAAAATAGACAGTGCATTTTTCAGTTGTTTTTCAGCTTGTTCTAATTGATTATATTCAAAATAAACATGAGCCAGATTATTTAACGCTTTTGCCTCTTCTTGTGGAATATTTAAGGTTTTAGCGATCGCTAAACTTTGTTGATGATATTCAATTGCTTGAGTATAATCTTCTAACTTTTCATATAAAACTCCTAAATTTCCCAACGCTGCAACTTTCATTCGTTGATGGTTCAGTCTCTCTGCAATCTCTAAACTCTGCTGATAAGCCATCTCTGCTTCTGCTCTTTTTTCTAATGCTTGATAGGCTATACCCAAATTATTTAATAAATGACCAACTCCTTCATTATCGTCAATTTTGTTAGCAATATTTAAGCTTTTTTGATAAAACTCAATTGCTGATTCCCATTGACCCCAATTTGCTGCTAAAATTCCTAAATGACCTAAAGCAATTCCCTGAATTTCAAGGTTATTAATTTCTATCGCAATGTTTAATGATTGCTGATAAGCATCACGGGACTTTTCATACTGTCCCAAACTCTCCTCTGTATTGCCTAAATTAATCCAAAGCTGGGCTTCAATTTGAGGCTGAGATAATGATTGAATTAACTGTAAAGCCTGCTGTAAATTTTGCCGAGATTCTCGATAATTTCCTAAAGCTTTTTGATTAATCGCTAAATTTCCTAATGCTGTCGCTTCTATTAATGGATTATCCAGTTGACGAACTAAACTTAATTGTTGTTGATGTGTTTGAATGGCTGCATTATATTGAGAAAGCTGATAATAAGTAACTCCTATTTTTCCTAAAATATCAACAACTTGTTGTAAATTATTACTGTTTTGAAAAATATCCAAAGCATTTTGGTAATATTCCAAAGATTGCTGATATTCTCGTAAGGCAGAATAAGCCGTACCTAAATACGTTAAAATTTTAGCTTCTTGCGTTAAATTGGATGAGGTTTGAGCATCAATTAAAGCTTGTTTCCACAAAGTAATTGCTTGTTGAATTTCGCCAGCTTGATAAGATTCAATTCCTTGTTTTATCAGTTGATTAACCTCCAAATTTTGTACTGTTGCAATTTGAGGCTGTAGGGTGAAATTGATTATTGTTTGAGAGAATATTTGCTCAGCACTTAAGATTAAAATTAGAACAGATAGGCTAATTGATAAAAACTGAAATGATAGACTTTTCATACCAACAAAATTCCTCTGTTTAATTTTCAGCCATTCAAAATATTTTCGTCAGCCGTAAATTCAATTAATCTTGAGATTCTTTCAAAATAACTTTACCGTTTTCATCAATTTCTATTTCTGTGATATTACCCCGATTTCCTCCTGTCAACAATTCGGGTAAATTTTCTGTTTGATGATTTGGAGAATTAGAGGGAGAAATAATCAACTGTAATACACCAGAAGCGCAAGCTTTTAAAGTAATTTCAACAGGTTGAGATTGACGGTATTTTTCGAGAACTTGTTGTAACTGCTTACAGTCTTCATCATTGTTAGAACCACCACTACTATAACAACGGCAAGCCGCTTGCAGTAATCGTTCTGGAATCACAGTTTGTTGTTCTTCCGATTCTAAAACAGAACGTGAAATTTCAGTTTCAGTCGATTTTGTTTCAGGAGAATTGGTAACGGAGTCAGATTCAGCACTGATAGAATTACTAGATTCAGAAGGCGCTTCAGTTGGGGAATTATCCACAGAGATACTATCAGCTTGAGGAGTCTCAATTGTGTTGCCTGTGTCTACTGACGTATTATCTGTTTCGATACTACTATTAGGATTACTATCGGTAATATCAATTGAATTATCTGTAGGATTCACAGGATTATTATCTGTTTCAATCGTACTCGGAGAATTGTTTTCAACTCCATCAGTATTTACATTATCCGTAGGATTCACAGAAGCGTTATCTGTCTCAATCTTATTTATATTATCCGTAGGATTCACAGAAGTATTATCTGTTTCGATACTACTATTAGGATTACTTTCAGTTACATCAACTGTATTCTCTGTAGGATTTACAGAAGTGTTATCTGTTTCAATTCCCTCAACATTTGTTTGAACAGGTTGAGTATCCACAGTAGGTTCTGAATTTACAGAACTCGGTTCAGAAGGCGTTGAAGGGGTAGAATTAACATCATTAATATTCGGTTCAGAACGAGTAATAGCAGGTTCTGTCGGATTAGTTGCAACCGTTTCTGAAGGAGTTGTAACAGGTTCTTGGATTGTTTCTACAAGTTCAGGATTAACTGAAATAGAATCTGGATTAATCTCTTCTACATTAGCGTTTTCAGTTGGATTTGTATTGGTTTCAATGGGTTCTGGCACTGGAGTCGGTGCTGGAGTCACCTCAGGCGTGGGTGCTGGCGTGGGTGCTGGTGTTACCTCAGGAGTGGGTGCTGGTGTTACCTCAGAAGTGGGTGCTGGCGTGGGTGCTGGAGTCGGTGCTGGTGTCACCTCAGGAGTGGGCGCTGGAGTGGGCGCTGGCGTGGGTGCTGGAGTCGGTGCTGGTGTCACCTCAGGAGTGGGCGCTGGAGTGGGCGCTGGCGTGGGTGCTGGCGTGGGTGCTGGTGTTACCTCAGGAGTGGGTGCTGGTGTTACCTCAGAAGTGGGTGCTGGCGTCACCTCAGGGGTGGGCGCTGGAGTGGGCGCTGGCGTGGGTGCTGGAGTCGGTGCTGGAGTCACCTCAGGAGTCGGTGCTGGAGTCGGTGCTGGAGTCGGTGCTGGAGTCGGTGCTGGCGTAACCTCAGGAGTCGGTGCTGGAGTCGGTGCTGGCGTGGGTGCTGGAGTCGGTGCAGGTGTTACCTCAGGTGTAGGCGCTGGGGTTGGGTCTGGAGTCGGTGCAGGTGTTACCTCAGGTGTAGGCGCTGGGGTTGGGTCTGGTGTTACTTCAGGAGTGGGTGCAGGCGTAGGGTCGGGTGTAGGAACAGGAAAAGCAATCTGAATGCGAGGATTTCCGTTAAAATCATTGATAGAATCATCGCTAGTTATCAATACATCGCGAAAAGATGTTACAGCATTAGAATTAGATTGGTTGGAAGTGATGCCACCAGCAGTGAAGCTAGTTTGTTCAGAAACATCTTCTGCCACAAGAGGATTAATTCTAATTGTGATATCATCTAATTCCTCATTAATAAAAGATACGGTTGCTTCACCCTCTGTATCAGTTGATGTAATTTCAACCAGTTGCTCATCAAATGAAATAGGATTTCCTTCAGTATCTGTTAGGACTGGGCCTATTCCAAAAGTATCTCCCCCATGCTGAATATTAATTCTTCCTCCGCCAGCGTTTGCAGATGCATCAATACTTAAAGGAATATCTCCGATAACTTGTTCTCCATTAATTTGAATGACATCGGAATCATCTATAAATGCAAAATCACTAGTTTCTGGGATAACATTAATAGCACGAAAAACACCTGCCGCAATAATTGTAATATCCCCTCCAAATACACTACCTCCAGTATCAATATAATCTACAGTGATGTTACCTTCTGTTGAGAATAAGTTAACAAAGCCATCTCGTGTTGCAAAGAATTCTTCAGAATCTCCCCCTGTTACAATACTTCCAGCTTGAATGTCTCCTGTTGCTGATAAAATAACGGCTCCTCCACTATTGAAAAATTCGCTACGAATATCAATATCTCCAACTGTAATTGTTCCCGGTAACGAGGATTCTTCAGAAGCTATAAAAGTTGTATCTAATTCTCCTAAAGATTCATCAGGAATATTAGGATCATTTTCCAATTCTGTTAAACCTGCGCGTAAAATTACAGCCGGCCCACTGGCTAAAATAGGAATATCTGGGTCGGTTCCTTCTAAATTTGTATTAGGGTCTGTAATGGTAATATTCCCGCCTTCAATACTACCTTTTGTTTCAACTTTGAGAGAAACACCTTGATAATCACCAAAGGTAATATCACCTTCAGAACTAATAATTCCGTCTGAACTAATTGTGGTAAATTCTAAGTTTCCCGGTTCATCAGATAGATTCAAGACAGAAAAATCTTCGCCAGAAATAAAGCGAGCATTTCCAGTAATGACACCATCACTAATTAATGTGAGATTACTACCTGTTTGAATCCGAGACACAGGATTATCTAAAGCCTGTATTTCAATATTATTGTTTCCTTGAACCAATAGATTTCCCTCAGTAACAAGTACTACAGGATTTTCAATATTATCAGTGATTTTAATAGTATTCTCAGCTAATAAACTTCCATTTTCTAAACTTCTCAAGATACTATTCTCAATATTTATATCACCTTGAGATTCTAAGTTTAATGTTTCTAAGTTCAATTGACTATTTTGAAGAATAATATTATTCTGTGCAGTTATTTCTAAAGCCATAGAAATATCAAAAGCTTCTGTATCGAATTGACTTCCATTAAAATTGACCGTTGCTGCATCTATATTAAATGCAATCATTTCTGTAGAAGAATTATTTTTAATATTACTGAACAGAATATCAACTTGATTAGCCTGTAAACTGATATCACCATTCAAAAAAAGATCAACATCTTCAAAATAAATCTGATTTTTGCTTTCTATAATGATTTCTCCTGATGCTTCAATCGGATTGAAACCTGTTACTTCTAAAGACTGAGTCTTTAAATTTAAGGTTTCCCCACCTTGTATAATACTATTATCGAGGATTAAATTTCCTGGGGTTTCAATTGTTAAGTTTCCTTCCGCACTTAATTGACCTGTTCTTGAATTTAATGTCAAATCTAAATTTTCTTCAATTTGCAGATTCAAATTGCCTTGTGCTTCTATACGAGCAAAAGATAGAAAAGCCGTATCAATTGTATAATCCTTTAAGCTAATATTATTACCTCTAATAGTTAAACGATTCAGAGGATTAATATTACCAATTACCCCTTGAATTTCTATATCTCCTGTTCCTGCTTCTATATCTAGATTAGCGAAATTTTCAGAAGACGCACTATTGATCGTTCCTGTAAACGTAATATTTCCTTCGGCTTCGCCAGTACTAATTAGCGGTTGTTCAACTGATTCGCTATCAACAAAAACTGCACCATCAAAGGTAATATTTCCCCCATTTGTGGCGATGGGTGTATTAACCGTGATGCGATCGCCTAAAATATTCATAGAACCGCTACTGTCTTCTGTTCCCGTTGCGTCTAATGTTCCAGAAGCAACAACAGTTCCACTATCGGGATTAATTTGTAAACTAGAACCCGTTAACTCAATTTGTCCGTCATCATTCACGGTTACAGTTGTGGCGTTTCCGGTTTCGGCATTGGTTAATAATTCTGGTAGAGATAAGGGAGTAAATGGTAACGGTTCCCCTGTATTTTCGTTGAGGGGAGACACTTCTAAATTGAGTAATTGTCCGTTTTGGGAAATACGAACTAAATTTTCTCCAGTGACTGCTGCAATGGTAATATTGCCACCAACGGCTGATAATTCACCCGTGTTAACAACCGTTCCCCCCAATAGGGTTAAATTGTGTCCGGCTTCAACTGTGAGGTTTCCTTCATTAATAATAGAACCCGGAGTGGTGACGTTAAATAAATAACCGCTGGGGTTACCAATGAGGCTGTCATAGTCTGGGTTGCCGATAACATTAAATAGGTTATTCCCAAATTCAATAGCGGTGGCGGTGGTTACAGTAAAGTCAGCCGGAATATTGAGGCTAGCATTCGCGCCAAAAATGATTCCAGCGGGGTTAATTAAAAAGAGGTTAGAATTTCCTCCGGTGACTTGAATTAAACCATTAATAATTGAAACGTCTCCCCCGACAACCCGCCCCAGAATATTGACAATATCAGGGTTCGAGAGAAAGTTGGCAATTTGTTCGTTATCTAAACCAAATTTCTCGAAGCTATGAAATAGGTTTTGTCTGTCTTCAGAGAGAGAACCGCCCTCTATGTTAAACTGATTGCCATCTTGATTGATCTCGGTTGCTGTCCCATCGTTGGCAGGAGTGATGGGTTGTGCTTCAACAGTTGAAGTCAAGGGACATCCCCAACTTACTACCGTCAACCCAGCGGTGAAGCAGAACATCCAAACAGACGATGGAGACTGAATATTCATGGCAATGAATAGTTAAAAGGGAGGAAGCAACAAGCCATTGCAACGGCTTCCAAGGAAGTTGTATAGTTCTAGTTTATGGGGATGGAGGACAATAACGCTAAACTTGCAAAATATCTTATGCAATTTGATTTGATTTGTCGCCCGGTGCGATCAACAGCTATACTCCAAATCCAAGTGAAAAGCTTGAAGTCAGGCTTGAACCCTGTGATGGCAGACTGATCTGAGTGTACTCCACCCCAGCGGGATCACTAATCGTCGCAATTTGCCCTAAAATTTGATTTATTGTACTCAAAGAGGTTAATCTGCTTTCATCTAGGAATTTCATGGTAAATTCATCCAAAATCCATGAATCATCAAACTGCTATTGACTTGAATGCATATTGCTTGGCTTGGAAAAAAAACACCGTTTTGCGGTAATGTCACTTACTCTAGAGAAGTAACCAACACCCTTTTAGATCGGGGATATCAGGTGAGCTTCCTTCATTTTGCCGCAGAATCAACTCAGGGTGATCCGAAAAATGATTGGCATCTAGAAAATGGGAAATGGAAAACGGGGCCTCAGAATTGGTCATTGACCGCAGAAGAAGTCACCAACACACCAATGACTCATGAAGTTCCGCTTCCCTGCCTTTATAAGTCTCAAATTTATACCATTCCTACCCTGCGGTCGAGTAAGGTGTTAATGCAGGCGCTGCGTCAACTCCAGCCAGATATTGTTCATGCTTCCCTCACCCTATCTCCCCTTGACTTTGTCTTACCCGAAATTTGTGAAGAACTCAACTTACCCTTAGTGGCGACGTTTCATCCGCCGTTTGACCAGAAACTGCGGAATTTGACATCCGGAACCCAACACTTAATGTATCAAATTTATGCGCCTTTTCTGGCTAACTATGACCGGGTGATTGTCTTTTCTCAAATTCAACGAGATTTATTGGTTAAACTGGGAGTTGCTCCAGAACGGGTCGTGATTATTCCCAATGGTGTTGATATTCAGAAGTATTCCCCTGGTTCGTCTCGACTGAGAACCCAGTTTCCCACACAACAGCTTTTTGTCTATCAAGGTCGTATTGCCACTGAGAAAAATATTGAAGCACTACTGAAAGCCTGGAAACGCTGCAATATGGGTCAAAATGCTTGTTTAATGATTGTAGGAGATGGGCCGCTGGCAGCGTCTTTGCAAACCATTTATGGCAAAGAAGATAGTATTTTGTGGTTGGGTTTTATTGGGGATGAAGATCAACGCATTGATATTCTCCGAGGTGCGGATGTGTTTATCTTGCCGTCTCTCGTCGAAGGATTGTCATTATCTTTACTCGAAGCCATGGCTTGTGGTTTAGCCTGCATTGCTACCGATGCTGGCGCAGATGGAGAAGTGTTAGAAGGGGGAGCCGGAATTGTCTTAAAAACCCAGGGAGTCGCAACACAACTGCAAACCCTTCTACCCCTATTTCAAGATCATCCTGAACTGGCTCGACTACTGGGAAAAAAAGCGCGTCAACGGGTGATGGAGCGTTATACCCTGAGTCAAAATATTAGTCAGATGGAAAAATTATATGCAGAACTCTTACGGTGGCGACCGATTCATTTGAGTTCGAGTCAACTATAGTAGGGGATAGGGAAACAATGGGAAGCAGAATCCCCACTCAACCTAAGCAGCAAAGTGGGGATCATTTATGACTAGTTTTTTAAAAGGTTTTTTTAAGTTTACTCAACAGAACTTAAAGCAGGAGTCATTAACGGTTCAGGCATAGGGATACTGACCCTACGTTGTGTGACACGCTGGTGATAAGCAATTGCAGCGGAGGGATCTGGGATTTCCTTCACAACCGGCACATCTTGATCAATTTGCAGCCGCCCACAGGGAATCGTATCTGAGATAATTGCACTGGCCATTGCCCCAGTATGAATTTCTAACAGGGCTTCTGTCACGGCTTCAAAAACAAGCCGCTGTCCAGGAAACACAACCCGCTCAAAATACCAGTTAGCAATATTGCTAATCCGAACAATTTGGATACTGCTAGTGGCATTGACATAACAGCATAGAATACGGTTAGCGGTGTTGGATGGTAGAGGATCGAGAACTTGAGCCATAACTGCTAAGGGGGTTTGTTAACAAATCATTTAAACGCTATAGACAAGCTAACACTTTACGATCTTGATTGGTTGTAACCCCCACTACCAATCAGAAATCATACTGATTGCCAACGTAGTCTATCCAGGAAAATCGTAAAATTCCCCCATACCAGGATTTGAGGGAGTCTGTTCACCTCAAAATATCTAAAATGCTCCTCTCATCTCCCTTAATCTTTCGTTACCAGCCCTGGAAATGGGTTCAAAAAATTTTTTGAACCCTTACCACTACCCAGACTATCGCGAAAAACGTCTAAGATATTGTTAAGTAATATAAACAGTTGCCCGTCAAAATTGAATTAACACTCAGATTCAGCATCATTAATCACTGTTATGCACAATAAAATTCTTTATGTTCGCCTCCCCTGTAACCCGATTTTCCCCATTGGTGTGGTTTATCTCGCCGACCACGTTCACAAGCAATTTCCTGAAATTGAACAACGGATCTTTGACCTGGGTGCAGTTCCCCCCCTCGATTATTATCAAGCCCTAGATACCTGTGTAGACGAATTTCAACCCAACTTACTGGTGTTTTCTTGGCGAGATATTCAAATCTATGCCCCTGTGGGGGGACGGGGCGGTAACCCGTTGCAAAATGCCTTTGAATTTTATTACGCTAAAAATCCCTTTGTTAAGTTACGGGGGGCAGTTGGCGGCTTACGGTTAGCGGCTTCTTACTATACTGAACTCTGGCGTAACCTGGGTTTAATTAAACGGGGCTTGAAACGCGCCCAACGGTATCAACCCCAAGCGCGGGCTGTGGTTGGCGGCGGGGCAGTGAGTGTCTTTTATCAACAACTGGGTAAAAGTTTACCCAATGGAACCGTTGTCTCTGTTGGGGAAGGGGAAACCTTACTGGAAAAACTATTGCGAAGTGAAGAGATATCCGATGAACGCTGTTATGTGGTGGGCCAAACTACACCGCGCGATCGCTTAATTCACGAAAAACCAGCCCCCATTGAGAAAGCCGCCTGCAATTACGACTATATCGAAACCATTTGGCCGGAATTTGAATATTATTTCCAGGATCAGGATTTTTACATCGGTGTTCAAACCAAACGGGGCTGCCCCCATAACTGTTGCTATTGCATTTATACCGTGATTGAAGGCAAACAAGTCCGGATTAACCCGGCTGACGAAGTGGTTGCCGAAATCAAACAACTTTATGATCGCGGGATTCGTAACTTTTGGTTTACCGATGCCCAGTTTATCCCCGCCCGTAAGTTTATTGACGATGCCATTGAACTGTTACAGAAAATCCTGGATGCCGGGATGGATGATATTCACTGGGCGGCTTATATTCGGGCGGATAATCTCACGCCGGAGTTATGTGATCTGATGGTGAAAACTGGGATGAACTATTTTGAAATTGGCATTACCAGTGGTTCTCAGGAATTGGTTCGCAAAATGCGGATGGGGTATAACTTGCGGGTGGTGTTAGAAAATTGCCGCGACTTGAAAGCAGCCGGTTTCAATGACTTGGTTTCAGTCAACTATTCCTTTAACGTGATTGACGAAACCTTTGATACCATTCGTCAAACTATTGCGTATCACCGAGAATTAGAAAAGATTTTCGGGGCGGATAAAGTCGAACCGGCGATCTTCTTTATTGGCTTACAACCCCATACCCACTTAGAACAATATGCCTTTGATCAAAATCTGCTTGACCCCAGTTATGACCCCATGAGTTTGATGCCTTGGACTGCCCGTAAACTGTTGTGGAACCCGGAACCTTTAGGATCATTTTTTGGGGGAGTTTGCCTGCAAGCTTGGCAACGTAACCCCAATGATTTTGGTCGGGCTGTCATGGATATTTTGGAAGAACGTTTAGGAATTGCCCCCTTAGCAGAGGCGTTACGCGCCCCTGTAAAAACCCAGAAAACCACAGATAAGCCGTTAGTCAATGTTCAGTAATCGTGATCGATATCACTAAAAAGACTGATGGAATTCACCCAATTTCTGAGTTGTTGTCACCTGGGTTTCTCGTTAAATTCACAGTAAACCCGGATTTTTATCACTGAATCTTCTGTTAAATTCCGGGATGATATTAATAGTAAGGAGTAACGGTTTCTCCTCTTCTACTGCTAGTTCTCAATCCACAGCATACCTTCCCTTAGCAGCCTACAATTAGGCTGCACTTTTTTTTGGGTCATTGGTCAGTTAACCGACTGCGGAGGTTGGTAATATGAAATACGGAAAGTGATGCTACAATTAATTCAGGCGATCGCATAGATTTGAGCAGAGGTGTCCACAGAGGATACAAGATGAGAGGATCTGATAGAAAGCCAAATTGAAAGGACAAAGTCTTAGGCGAGACGCTTACCGAGCCACATTGGCTCTTCAAGATTGGGAAGAGCCGTGTTGAGGACAGATTTAGTTGAGATAGGAGTATATGAGAAAGGAGCAATGACAGGAATAATCAAGATGGAGATTACTGAATCGGCAGAAGAGTTACGAAAGCAACTGAAAAACTCAGACAATCAAGAGTTAAAAGAAAGAATACAGGCTTTGTATTGGTTGAAAACTAATCAAGTGGAGAGTACCGGTGCGATCGCATCCTTGACAGGAAAGCACAGAACTACAATATCTTTGAACTCATCGAACCATTAGCGAGGACAAACCCTGCTAACCCAGAAGGGGCTAGATGTGAGATAATCTGTTGCATCCAGGCGTAGTTGGCGTTACCTATGGGGGGGATACCATATTGCCAGCGTCTATCTTCTCGGAGGCGATCGCCGCCCCAATCGCTAATATTAAAAGGGGGATTTGCTAAAATAAAATCGGCTTTTAAGTCTTTGTGTTGGTCGTTGTGAAATGAGTCTGCATTTTGGCTTCCCAGGTTGCCTTCTATGCCGCGAATCGCCAGATTCATTTTACACAATTTCCAGGTGGTGGGATTAGATTCTTGACCATATATTGAGAGGTCTCCAATACGTCCACCGTGGGCGAGAACAAACTTTTCCGACTGTACAAACATTCCCCCCGAACCGCAACAGGGGTCATACACTCGCCCTTTGTAAGGTTCTAGCATTTCGACTAAAAGTTGGACAACGCAACGAGGGGTATAAAATTGTCCGCCGTTTTTACCTTCAGCGCTGGCAAACTGACCGAGAAAGTATCATAAACGTTGTACGCAAATGTAGTCAAATGTAGTCAAATGTAGTCAAATCTGTCATGAGTTTCTGTAGCAAACTTTGCTGGAAAATTCCGTTAAAACTTAGTGACTTCGCTCTCAAGTTT
>Ga0209594_1000096_pt1 | contig 66804 bp, 48 predicted proteins | sample AshMeaCrysSpring_FD_184126 | JGI IMG/M metagenome (GOLD analysis project Ga0209594, IMG submission 184126) | Groundwater microbial communities from Big Spring, Nevada to study Microbial Dark Matter (Phase II) - Ash Meadows Crystal Spring... | ecosystem: Environmental > Aquatic > Deep subsurface...
AACGATCACGTGGGCGACGGCTTCTCGTGCGCTTGCGAGAAGATCGCGATATTGTCGAAGCGGTCGTTTGCGAGTGGGGCAGAATGGCTGGGAGCGGGCTGCTATCGACAGCCTCCCGGCGGTGAGGCCCACCCCTTCACCAACTGCCTTGGCGCAGTAGTACTGTGAACGAGTAAGAATTCGCTCAAAGTCGCTGGCCGCTTCAGCAACCGAAGGACACCAGTCATGTTCGACGTCGCCGCAAACAAGGACATATTGAAGCGATTCATCACGGAGGTCTGGAGCAATGGCGACATCGATGCGTGTGAGCGATACATCGCTGCAAAGTACACGATCTACCACGACCCGGGAGACCCGTGGGACAAGCGCGAACTGGACCTTGCTGAGTACAGGGAACGAGTGACCCTGTCACGGGCGCCGTTTCCCGATCAGTTCTTCACGATCCAGGAACTCGTCGGCGAAGGTCAGAAGGTCGTCGTCTCCTGGCTCTGGAGCGCAACTCACAAGGGAGACATTCCAGGCTTTCCGGCAACAGGCAGGAGGATCGAGATGTCAGGTATCACCGTTTACTTCTTCGAGCAGGGGCGGCTCACGGGTCACTGGCAAGTCACAGATCGTCTGGGCGTATTCATGCAGTTGCGCCAGAGCTAGCGAGTGATGCCGGACCCCTCGCACAAGCGAAGCGTCTACAACAAGCCACTTGGGTCGAACCTCGAGCATCCGCTTTGTAGCGCGACGAACTTCTGCTCGGGGTCGACTGAAGACATTACGGGCTGGCGAAGCGAACGTTCCACAGGTCGCTGTGCTGGATCTGGAAACTACCGCCCTGCTCCCACAGCATTGGACCCCGACGGGCTCGCCTTTATTTCGGACTATTGTTTCCTGATGACACCGGGCGTATCGCCGACGGTAGTTGTTAAAGGCTTCCAAGGCCTGGCCGCGATCAAACAGAGGCGGAGCAGTCGTTCGATCTTTGAGCACGTTCGTTGTGCGGCGGGATGTCACGTACTCAGGCTTGCGCATTCGTCGCACCGCCACGCAGTGGACCACGTGTCGGCTGCCCAAACCATTGCAATGCAGCGAACTTGGCTCGGCCCGCGTTTCCGAGCCTTCCGGCGTGGACTCGATTCCAATCAGCCGGTCAATTGATTCGCTACGCCGACGGTGCCGCCGCCAGACGACGCGTCCGCCGTGGTCGCGGCTTCTTGTGCGCGCCGGCCTGTTCGGAGGAGGCCTCGCTCGCGGCCACGTCCGCTTCGACCTCCCTCAGTATCTCCATGAAAGCCAACGCCACCGGCGAAGGAGTGCGCCCTCGCAGCGTCGTGATGGCGTAATTCGTACGCATCTCAGGGTAATGGTAGTCGAGCGTCACCAGCCGTCCTGCCTCGAGATCTGCCGCAAGCATCGGCGCGACCCCGGGCACGAGCGCGTCGGTGCCTGCGGCGATCTGTCGCGCAATTCCAAACGAGTTCACGGTGATGGCAGGCAGAAAGTCTCCCGACATCGCGTCAAAGGCGCCCGACATCCGGCCAGCCGATCCGACGACCGAGGAGGCAATTGCCGGCACCAGCGGCGATGCGAGCGGATAGGCGAACACGGCCGAGCGGGTGAGCCGGCGCTTGCCCGCCAAAGGGTGGCCCCGGCGACACGCCAGGAGGATTGCGTGCCTGGGGAGCGGCTCGATCGAAAAGCGTTCATCCCGGCTGATGAAGCGCGCATCGGTCACGCCGACGTCCACTCGCTCATTCAAGATGACCTGCAGCACCTCGCGAGGATCCACGACACTGACCTGTGCGCGCAGTCCCGGATGGGCAGAGATCAGTCGCGTCATCGCAGTACCGACGGAGATCTCGAACGGGTAGGGACCGGCTGCTACCGCCAGAGTGCCGACCTCGATCCCGGCCTGCCGCTTGATCTCGCGCAACAGGTCGGCCTCGCCGGCCAGCAACTGTTCGCCGCGCTCGAGTACGAGCCGGCCGAAGGACGTCGGCTCGACACCCGCGGTGTTGCGATCAAAGAGCCGAACGCCAAGGGTTTGCTCCAACGAAGCGATGTTCCTCGACAGGGTGGGCTGCGACAAGTGCAGCGCCGCCGCTGCACGCGCGAAGTTGCGGTGCTTCGCGAGCGCGAGGGCGTGGCGAACCAGTCGCAGGTCGACAGCCATGCAATAAGCGTATCAAAAGGATTCGATTAATTCATTGGACGGATGAGATTCGCCGGCCAAGACTGACGGCCGGCTTGCCATTCGAAACCGTCACCTGTCAGGGGACCGCGCCGATGTATCCAATCCTCCGCTCCGCCCTCGGTGTTCTTGCAATGCTCGTCGGATCGACGGCTTTCGCGCAACCGTCGGGCACTCGACCGAACATCCTCGTCATCTGGGGTGACGACGTTGGGATGTGGAACATCAGTGCCTATCACCGCGGGATGATGGGTGGCACGACGCCGAACATCGACCGCATTGCCAATGAAGGCATGTTGCTGATGACGCAATATGCCGCCGCGTCCTGCACCGCGGGGCGCGCTGCCTTCATCACCGGCCAGTATCCGATCCGTGTTGGTCTGGCGACGGCAGGCCTGCCGGGATCTGAGCTCGGCTTGCAGAAGGAGGATCCCACACTCGCCGAAATGTTGAAGCCGCTGGGCTATGCCACCGGCCAGTTCGGTAAGAATCACCTTGGTGACCGCGACGAGCATCTGCCGACCGCGCACGGCTTCGATGAGTTCTACGGCATCCTCTACCACCTGAACGCCGGAGAATATGTCGAACAGTATGATTTTCCGAAAGGAGAAGCGGCCAAGGCATTTGCGCAGCGTGGCATGGTCCACAGCTGGGCGTTGCCCGGTGGCGGCCAGAAGATCGAGGACCTGGGCCCGTTCGGCCAGGAGGTGCAGCGCACCATGGATGCCAAGACGCTGGTGCAATCGAAACGCTTCATTTCCGATTCGGTAGCGGCCGGCAAGCCCTTCTTCGTCTGGCACAATTTCAGCCGCATGCATTACCGGACCAACCTGTCGCAGGACTGGGACGGCAAGACCGGTTATGGCATCTACGCCGATGGCATGGCCGAGATGGACAGCTACGTCGGTGAACTCCTCGACCAGATCAAGCAGTTGGGGGTCGAAGACAACACCATCGTCATCTTCTCGACCGACAATGGTGCGGCTTCGAACAGCTGGCCCGACGGCGGCAACCAGCCCTTCAAAGGCGAAAAGGGCGTCGGTGGCTATGAAGGCGGCTATCGCGTGCCGGCGATGATCCGCTGGCCGGGGGTCGTGAAGCCCGGCAGCGTCAGCGCCGGCGTCATCGCGATGGAAGACTGGGTCCCCACGTTCATGGCGCACCTGGGCCAGCCCGACCTCGCGCAGAAATTGCTGGCGGGCACGAAGATCGGTGGCCGCACCTACAAGGTCCATCTCGACGGGTTCGACCAGACGCCCATGCTCAGCGGCACCGGACCCAGCAACCGCAAGACCTATTTCTATTTCACCGAAACCAAATTCCACGGCATGCGGGTCGGTGACTGGAAGTTTCTCTATACGAGCCAGGATCAGTGGTTCAACGGCGTCCGCAACAATCTGACGTCGCCGGTGATCACCAATCTGGCGCTGGATCCCTTCGAGCGTTTCTCCAAATCGCGCGGTTTCGACGAATGGCAGGAAAACCGCTCGTGGACCCTGCAGCCGGCGGTGGCCGAAGTGGTGAAATTTGTCGAAAGCTTCACGGCATTTCCACCGCGACAGAAGAGTCTCGACTTCGACATGGACGAGATCATGGAGACGGTGACCAAACCCAGGAAAGCCGCGAAGGAGTGACGAGGGACGAGCCGGCTCGCGATGAGTCAGTTGCCGATTTTCGACGCGGCGCGTGCCGTGAGTATCAAGCCGATACGCTTTTCTGACCCGTTGCCTGACCTGGTATCGCCGCTACGTGTCGAGGGCAATCCGCTCCATGCCATGGCGCTGAAAAGCGAGGCGCCGTAAATTCTTGAAACCCGGCGCTGGTGAGAGGGCGCCCGCCGATTTCACGCAGACACTCCGTGCAACCCCGAGGAATCCCCATGAATCGGTTCTCCAATGTCGAGTATCGGTCACTCGAGCAGGAAGACGGCAGGGCAGGGTCATCCCTTATCCGAGCTGCGTCGGTTCTGTGCTGTGCATTTGCCGGCTTCGTGCTGCTTGCGTTCGAACCGGCTCAGGCGCTGGCGGGGCAGGCGGAAAAGGTGACGCCGGGGACCTACATCCGCGCGGAAACCGATCGGCAGTTCATCGAGATCGCGAAAATGGCGGGGGGCGTCAACCGCTTCTACCACTTCCGCAGCCCGACGCCGCTCGACAAGCAGAACGTCGTGCGGATGAACCGCGACACGCTCTACTCCATGGGTGTTGTCGATACGTCCAAGGGCGCAACGATCACTGTCCCGAAGCTGCCTGAAGGTCGCTACGCGTCGGTGTATCTCGTGGACAACGACCACTACGTACCGTTCGTGATCTACACCGCTGGCACGCACGAACTGCCGAGGGACACCAAGTACCTGGGGCTGGGAATCCGCATCCAGGTGTTCAATCCGAAGAATCCGGACGAAATCGCCCTGGTCAACAAGTTGCAGGACCAGTTCGTCATCAAGGCCAACAGCGCCGATCCACTGCCCGAGTTCAAGTGGGATCTTCAGTCGCTGAAGGCCCTGACCGCGCAGTATGAAAAGGATTCCGCGCAATACAGCAGCTGGAAGGGCATGCAGGGACCGCGCGGAAAGGTTGACGAAAAGACCCGCCACATCGCTGCCGCGGCCGCCTGGGGGCTCTTCCCCGAGTGGGACGCCACCTACCTGAACTACAGCGGGGGCCATGATTGGAAGGTTTGCCACAAGGCCACCTACAAAGTGCCGGAAAACGAGGCTTTCTGGTCCATCACCGTGTACGGCAACGACGGCTTCATGAAGAGCGAGAACAACATCGTCAATTCCTCAAACGTGAAGCTGAATGCCGACGGCACGTTCACCGTGTATTTCGGATCGAAGGAATCGTGTGGCGACGTCCAGAACCGGCTGGATGTGACCGAGGGCTGGAACTTCCTCATGCGGATCTATCGTCCCGGAGCGTCGGTTCTGGACGGAAGCTACAAGCTGCCCAGGGCAGAGCCCATCGAAAGCGCGGGGTTGAAAGCCGCAAGATTCGCTTCACCGGCGGATTTCGGTGTCACGGATTACGCTTACAAGGTCTCGGAGACCGATTTCAACATCAAGCGAAGCCTTGCCAAGGCGGGTATCAACGAGTGGGCGCATCAGAATGACGTCAGCAACGTCAAGTCACAACAAGTCATCCGGGAAAACCAGGACGTGATTTACTCCAGCGCCGTCGTCGATGTCCGGGACGGAGCGACTTTCTCCGTACCGGCAAGCAAGACCTATCAGATCATCGAGGTCATCGATCAGCAGAACTACATTGTCGATGTGGTGTATCCCGGCAAGAGCCTGACCATCACGCCCGACAATCTGACCTACGGCAACTACGTTTACCTGAACATGCGGATCCGGAAACTTACGGATTCCCAGGGTGGAATCGAAGCCACCCGCAAACTTCAGCGGATGGCAACCATCGAGGCCAAGTCAGCCGTTCCCTACACGACACCTGACATCGTGATCGATCAGGCGAAGATGGAGGCGATCCGCATGGCGCTGATCACGGACGTTCAGGCTGGGAAACTGCCGGACACCAGCAGGGCCCAGGGCGGACCGTATCAGACCGACCCGCAGGACCATCTATATGCCACCGCCTACGGATGGGGCGGCCTCTCGGTCGAACATGCGGCGTACGCTCCGATAGCGAACCATACGGAGATACGGGACGGCAAGGCTTTGCCATCGAGCGTCACCTTCATGCCACCGGACATAGATTATGGCCGAGGCGGCTTCTGGTCGATCACCACCTACGACAGTGATGGCTGGCTGGCCAGGGACAAGGCTGCGATTTCCAATTCAGAAGCGATCCCCAATCCAGACGGCTCCTACACGATTCGATTCAATTCTCCGGGCAGCCCGAACAACGTCGAGACGCCTTCGCCATTCACTGCGCTCCTTCGAGTCTACGTTCCCAGGTCAAAGGAGACTGCAATGCGATTCCTAAAGAATGAGAGCGGGAAATTGCTGATCAAGTAATCATGATCTCGCGATTGATGCTGAACCGACAGGATGTGACCGAGGGCCAGGACGTCCCTGCGAGGGTCTAGCGGCCCTTGGCATCCCTTCTGAATGAAAACTGCGAGCTTCCGGAGGCAGTGGTCGTTTCGAACTTGCGGCATTTCGATAGCCCCATGACCTGCCTGGCGAGAGACTGCACGCACCAGAAGGAGGAACCAATGACTCCATCGAAATCAGGCAGGGGACTGCGGCTTCGCTCCCTGATCAGGGACTGCGGTGAACTCGAGTTATCCCTGACGAGTGTCCCCGTCGAGGAGCCTGCGGCCGATGAGGTCATCATCCGTGTCGAGGCAGCCCCGCTGAACCCCTCGGACCTCGGTCTGCTCTTCGGGCCGGCCGACCTCACGACCGCCCGAGCGTCCGGCTCGGCAGAGGGGACCGTCGTAACCGCAGCGATTCCTGCTGCCGCGATGCCGGCCATGCAGGGCCGCCCAGTGCGTCGCGCTTCCAGAGGGGTGTTCTGCCGCCGACGGCGCCGCAATCTTCGTCAATCCCCTGACCTCGTTGAGCATGGTCGACGTCATGCGCAAGGAGGGGCACAAGGCGCTTGTGCATACGGTCGCGGCGAGCAACCTCGGCCAGATGCTGGTCAGGCTCTGCCAGAAGGAAGACATCGGCCTGGTCAATATCGCTCGCAGCAGGGAACAGCAGGATCTGCTGCTTGGCATGGGCGCCGACGGTCTTCAAGCTCAATTTCGGCCTGGCTTTCGGGATCGGCGGCTGGTTGCTCACCCATCATCTGCAGAAGCTGCACCCCGGTGAAAGAGCGCAGATACAGTCCCGTGTTCTCGAGGACCTGAAGACGACCTTCGCCTGCCACTACAACCGGGAGGTGTCGCCGGCCGAAGCCCTGCACCTCGACAACATCGCCGTCTACAGCAAGCATTCGACGGGCGGGAAATACCTGATCAATCCATCCGGGAACCTGGATTCCTGATCGAGCTGCCGGACACCGAACGGCTGCATCACCGAGGCCACCGTCATCCCCGAATACCTCGATGATGCCGGCGAAGGTATCCGACCGCCTTGGTGCGGTGCCCGTGCCCGAAGCGATCAAGGCCAGTGCTCCAGAGCATCCGGAATTCGTTCGCTTCAGGACCTGTTCGTCGACCAACGATCACTCGGTAAGTCCGTACCGTAGCACGCATGGACCCCAATAGTGGACCTCGGGGTCGAGAAAATAGACTTCCGGTCCATCGATCGATAATGACGACGGCACATCGTCAGCGGGCGCAGCGCATTGCTCAGCTTCTCCCAGACCACTGGCTACGGAGTGCTGGCCTGCAGCTGTCTGGATCGCTGCAGCGATGGCTGGCTGCTTGCGAAAGACATCGCCAGGTGCAGCGGCGTGCCGCTGCCGTATCTATCCAAGGTTCTCAGCGGGCTCAGCAGCTGCGGAATCGTGCGTGCAAAGCGCGGCTACCGCGGCGGCTACCGGTTGGCACGACCCGGTGACGAAATCACCCTGCTCGAGGTGGTCGAGGCGGTCGCTGGCCAGACCTGGGGAAGCGACTGCCTGCTCGGACTCGGTGCGTGCTCGGACGAGTGCCCCTGCCCGATGCACGATTTCTGGTCTCGACGCCGCTCCGAGCTGGAGCGCGAGCTGCGCGCCAAGACCGTCCGGGACGTCGGCAAGTTCTCGCTGACCCGCTTTCGAATCGCCGACGCCGCGCCTCAGCGCGGACTGCCCAGGTCATTCGAGACCGCGCAGCGAATTCGTGAAGGAGTGCGGAGATGACCCTGACGCGACGTGAACTGGTGACAGCAGGCGCATTTGCGGGAGCCGCGCTCGGCGGCGGTGTGATCGCTACCACCATGGCCGCATCGGCACCGGGTGCGCCGCCCCCCGCCGGCCCACTCCCGCACGGTGGAGGCGACACCGCCCGCATGGTGGGTGATCTCGAGCGGGCGCTGGCCAAGCGCCCGGAGGAACGCCGTTGGGAGATGGTGATCGACACGCGCCGCTGCATCGGTTGCAGTGCATGCACCGTGGCGTGCATCGCCGAGAACAACCTGCCACCTGCGGTCACCTATCGCACGGTGCCGGAAGCGACCGCCGGAAAGTTTCCCAACCTCAAGCGCATCTTCATGCCGACAAACTGCGCGCAATGTGAGCAGGCGCCGTGCATCGCGGCCGCGAACGCGGTGATTCCGGGTTCGATGTTCCGTCGCCCCGACGGGATCGTCGCGGTGGACTATACCCGCATGAAGGGACGCACCGTCTTCGAGGCCGCCCGGAAGGCCTGCCCCTACAAGCACGCGTTGTACTACGACGCCGGCGGCTACCATACGGACGGCACGCCACAAAGACAGGCCTACGAGTCCCGACCCGTGATGGAATACGGGCGCCTCTGGCAGCGTGCCCAGACGCAGGGGACGACCCGCAAATGCCATTTCTGTGCCGACCGGATCGATGTCGGCCTGTTGCCGGCCTGCGTGTCGACCTGCCCCGGTCTCGCCATGCACTTCGGTGACGTGTCGGATCCGAAGTCGCTCGTCGCGGAGTTGCTGGCTGCGGGTCCGGCCCGTCGGTTCGCGCCGGAGGAAGGGCCCAGTCCCGGGCCACGCATCCATTACATCGACGATTTCGCTGCCGAGGGGGCCCCATCGGTGAAGCCTGGCAACCGCTCCAACAGCAATTGCGGCAACTGTCACGAGTTCACGGCCTAGGAGATCACGTGCATGAGCGGCCCGAAGAATGACTTTGACCTGTCCCGTCGCGGGTTTCTGGGCTCGGCACTGCTCGGTGGCGCAGCCGCCGTCGCGCGGCCTTCCACGACGACGGGTGCCCCCGCGATGCCCACGGCTTATCAGCTCGGCGATCCCGCCGGCATGCTCAACTCGGTTTGCCTGCAGTGCAATACCGGCTGCGGCATCCGTGTGAAGATCGTCGACGGACTTGCCGCGAAGATCGAAGGCAACCCGTACAACCCGTGGACGATGGTGCCGCCGATCGACTATTCGACGCCGCTCGAGGGGTCGGCGCGCTTCGAGGGCGCGCTGTGCCCGAAAGGCCAGGCCGGACTGCAAAGCGCCTACGACCCCTACCGCATCGTCAAGGTGCTCAAGCGCGCAGGAAAGCGCGGCGCCGGCCAGTGGGTCTCGATTCCGTTCGAGAAGGCGATCGAGGAGATCGTCGAGGGTGGTTTGCTGTTCAAGGGTGTGCCGGGCGAAGAGACGCGTCGCGTGCAGGGCCTGCGTGAACTCTGGGCCCTGCGCGACCCGAAGGTGGCGGCGGACATGTCACACGCCGTGGACGGCATCCGCGCGGCGAAGACAGCCGACGACAGGAAGGCGGCCATTGCCAGCTTCAAGGAGCGCTTCGCGGGACAGATCGACACGTTGATCGACCCCGACCATCCCGACTTCGGGCCGAAGAACAACCAGGTCACCTTTGCCTGGGGCCGCCTCAAGGGGGGGCGCTCGGAATTCATCAAGCGCTTCATCTCGGACGCGCTCGGTTCGACCAATGCGCACGGCCACACGACGGTCTGCCAGGGATCGCTGTACTTCACCGGGAAGGCGATGAGCGACCAGTTCAAGGAAGGCAAGTTCACGGACGGCAAGAAGGCCTACTGGCAAGCAGACACCGCAGACGTGGAGTTCCTGCTGGCCATCGGCTCGTCATATATCGAGGGGGGCTACGGTCCCACCCATCACTCGCGCAAGCTGATGGACAACCTCGTGAACGAAAAGGTCAAGATCGCGGTCGTCGATCCCCGTTTTTCGAAGGTCGCCGCCAAGGCATGGAAATGGGTCCCGGCCCGTCCTGGCAGCGAGGGCGCGCTCGCGCTCGGCATGATTCGCTGGATTCTCGAGAACCAGCGCTACGACAGGAAGTTCCTTTCGGCCGCCAACAAGGGCGGTGCCAAGTCCGTGGGCGAGCAGACCTGGACAAACGTCTCCTGGCTCGTCAAGGAAGATGGCGCACTGCTGCGCGCTTCCGAGGCGGCCGTCGCGCAGCCGGAGACGCGAAAGACCGCGGCCGGCAAGGACTGGCAGTTCGATGCGTTCGTAGCGATCGTCGATGGCAAGCCGGTTGCGGTGGATCCGAACGACGAGACCAACCCGATCGTCGCCGAACCGCTGTTTCAAGGTGAGATCAACGGTCACAAGGTCAAGAGCGGATTGCAACTTATCGCCGAGTCGGCCAGCCAGAAGTCGATCGAGCAATGGGCCGAAATCTGCGGTATCGACGCCGCGCAGATTGTCGATCTCGCGCGCGAGTTCACGTCCCACGGCAAGCGGGCCGTGGCCGATCCTCATCGAGGCGTGTCGCAGCACACCAACGGGTTCTACAACGTGCTCGCCGTGTATACGTTGAACGCGCTCATTGGAAATTTCGACTGGCAGGGCGGACTGATCAAGGCGACCACCTACGATTTCGCGGGCGAAAAGGAGGGGCAGCCCTACCCGTTCGCAAAGATGCACGAGGGCAAGGCGAAGCCATTCGGTATTTCCGTCATCCGGCACGGTACCGACTACGAGAAGTCGACGATATTTGCCGGTTACCCGGCGAAACGAAACTGGTACCCGCATTCCTCCGACATTTATCAGGAGATCATCCCTTCCATGGGGGATGCCTATCCGTACCCGACCAAGATGCTGTTTCTGTACATGGCATCGCCCGCGTATGCGCTGCCGGCGGGTGACACCAACATCGCCGTGCTGAAGGATCCCACCAGGATCCCGCTGGTGATCGCCAGCGACATCACGATCGGTGAAACCTCGATGTACGCCGATTACGTGTTTCCGGACCTGGGCTACCTCGAGCGCTGGGAATTCCAGGGCAGCCACCCGAGCGTCGCCCAGAAGGTACAGCCGATCCGCAACCCGACCATCCCGCCGATCCCGGCGTCCGCGACCGTGTTCGGCGAAAAGCAGCCGATCTGCCTGGAGTCGATGATCCTCGGCATCGCCGAGCGGCTCGGATTGCCGGGATACGGGCCGGACGGGCTGGGCACTGGCAGGGCGCTCAAGCGCAGCGACGACTTCTATCTCAAGATGGTCGCCAACGTCGCCGCGGGTGACAAGCCGGGTGATGCCGTACCCGACGCGGACGATCGCGAGCTGGAACTGTTCGCGCAATCGCGCCGGCACCTGCCGGCCACGGTCTTCGATCTCGAGCGCTGGCGGCGCGCAGCCGGCGAAGCGCACTGGCGCAAGGTCGTTTATGTGCTGAATCGCGGCGGCCGCTACCAGGACTACGACAACGCATTCAAGGACGGCAAATTCACCAACAAGTATGGCGGGTTGCTCAACATTTACGTCGAGAAGCTGGCCAGGACGCGCTCCGCGATGACCGGCAGGAAATTGCCGGCCGTGGCCACCTACTTGCCGATCCAGGACTCACTCGGTCGTGAACTCACCGATTCGAGCGAGGGATTTGATCTGCACATGATCACCTATCGCGAGATCTCGCAGACCAAGTCGCGAACCGTGGGCAACTACTGGTTGAACGCCATACAGGATGCGAATCACGTGCTGCTCAGCGAGACCGATGCCAAGGCGCGAGGCATCGCCGAGGGAGACAAGGTGCGGATCGTTTCGAGGAGCAATCCGAAGGGCGTCTGGGACCTCGGCAATGGGCGCGAGAAGGCGATGATCGGCACCGTCAAGCTCACGCGCGGCATTCGACCAGGCGTGATGGCGTTCTCACTCGGTCGCGGGCACTGGGCCTATGGTTCGTCAACCATCAGGATCGACGGCAAGGTGATCAAGGCGGATCCACGCCGGGCTACGGGCGTGCATGCCAACGCGGCGATGCGCGTGGATGAACACTTCGGCAACACGTGCCTGGTGGACACCGTGGGCGGCAGCGTGAGCTTCTACGACACTTCAGTGCGGCTGGTGAAAGAGGCTTAGACTTCGGGACCGGGTGACCTCGTTCGCTGGGCCGTGGGACCAACTTGACTGGCCTCCTGCGGCGTTCGAATTGCGGGTCCAATACCGGAGAGCGAACATGGCGAAGATCAAGGCTGCGAAATCCGCGAAGTCCACCGCAGCGGGCGCGCTGCCGAAGCCACCCAAGCGATACCGGCAGTTCATCGAGCGTTATCCTGCCCTGGGACGAGCATGGCAGTCCGTCAACGAGGCAGGCGCTGAAGGGCCATTGGACGCACGCACCCGCCGCCTGGTCAAGATTGCGGCTGCGATGGGCGCGATGCGCGAAGGAGCTGTTCGCTCGGGCGCTCGCAAGGCGCTCGCCGAGGGAATTTCGCTGGCGGAGATCGAGCAGTTGGTTCCGCTGGCTGCCGGCACGATCGGATTGCCGTCCGCCGTTGCCTGCTGGAGTTGGGTGAAAGACGCGCTCGAACTGGATTGACGCGTGTCGCAAGGCGGGTCGCTGTCGTGAAGCGGCGGTGCCGCATGGCGTCACGTCGATACCGAGTTCCTCGACCTGCTTGCCGGTCACGGCCGCCAGGCGCCGGTCGGCCGGTCGCCGGGGGCGAGTGTGGCCTGGCTCGTCGTGTCGATCAGCGCCCAGTGCGCGCGTGACCTCTCCCGGTGGCTGCGCCAGATTACGCAGAAGCCGGCGCGGATTGCCGAGGTTGCCGAACTCACGCGGCCTGGCAGTTTTGGCGCAGAAGTCCGTGCGACACGTCCACAATGGTGAACGACCGCTTCATGGTCACGGGGACACCGGCCGGAGCGGGCCAATGGCGGGCATGCGGTTATCGCTCGTTGTGACGAAACGTCGGACGTCATTCGGGCAGGCCGAGCTGCTTTACCAGCGCCGCATAGCGGGAATCGCCACGCAGCGGGTCCAGATAGGGGTCGACCTTGAGACTCACGAGTCTGGACTCGCGGACTTTCCACGCGCGATTCAACGCTTCGAACGCGGCGTCTTTTTCGCCCAACTGTGCATAGATCCTGGCGGAATCAAGATTCCCGAATTCGCGGTCGCGCTCCTTCAAATCCGCGAGCCGCGCGAGAGCAAGCTCGCGGTTCCCGCCTCTTGCAGCCAGCAACGCCTGACCAGTGATGTCCTGCCCGATCTCGAGAGCCGCCTCCTCGGCTCGACCTAGCATCAGCAGCGCGTGCCCGAGCAAGACCGGGAAATTGAACTGCTCGGGAGAGTCCTGCCTCAGCTTTTTGGAATAGCGAACGGCCTCCTCATAGCGACGCGCCTGGAACAGGACAAATACATGCGCAGAATGTGACCGCGAGTTGAGCGGATCGAGCGCGAGGGCTTCGTCGACATACCGGAGCGCTTCCTCCGAATTACCGGTATTGCTAATTGTCAAGCCGTAATTGCGGATGACGTCGGGATCGCCGCTCGCGAGCGAAAGCGCGAGCCGGTGCTCGCGTAGCGATTCGCGCACCTGCAGCCTGAGCAAATACGCGAAGCCGAGCGCGGAGCGCGCGATAGGCAGGTCAGGCGCGATGGAGAGCGCGAATTTCGCGTACTGGAGTGCCTGCTCCCGACCCAACTCCAACTCGGCGGGCGTGCGTGCGGTCTGACTGGCCAGATTATTCGCCACGAAGGACTTTATTGCGTAGGCGCGCGCATAGTTCGGGTCGAGCGAGATCGCTTTTTCGAGCAGTTGCAGGCTCTGTTGGAATGCCGGTACCGTGAACTGATAGCTCACGTCCCGGGCCTGAAAGACGAGGGTCTGGGCGGCGATGTTGCTGGTCTCTCCGGCTGCCAGCGCTTTTCTCTCGCTTGCGCTGAGCGCGACTGCGAGAGTACGCACGACCTCTCTTGCGATATCGGTCTGAATCCTGATCGCGTCGCCGGGGGCGCGGTCATAGTTCTGTGACCATTTGGTCAGCCCCGTCTCGCCGTCAATCAGCTCGGCGGTTACGCGTATCGTCCCTGGTGTCTGGCGCACGTTGCCGGTGAGGATGTTGGCGACGCCAAGCTTCCTTGCGGCCGTCTGGGCGTCGTACTCGCGGACGGCAACAGACGACGTGCTGCCTGCGACCTTCAGCCCCGCAACCCGTGTGAGGGTGCTCCTGATTTCTCCGGCGATGCCGTCGGCAAAGTAGGCCTGTGCCGGATCGGTGCTGAGATTGGCGAACGGAAGCACGGCGATGCTGTCCGATGCGTCAGTCGCGCCGCGCTTCCACAGAGCCCAGCCGCCTGCGCCGGCGGCGGCAAGGGCAACGACGCCACCGGCGATCAGCGCGCGTCGGCCGATCCACCCCGGCGGACGCTTCACGGTCACTCCTGCGGAGCTGTCTCCCGCAATTCGCCGCACTGCCGACAGTACTGTCTGATAGCGTTCATCCGACGGGTCCCCGCGCCAGCCGCGCAGCGATGTCGCCTGGCTCTCGCCAAAACCAAGCGGGATTCGAACGTTGTCGATTGTTACGGGCACGTAGACGCGGCGCTGTTGCGCCCGCGTGGCCTCATCGCGGACGAATTGTCCCTCAGGTCCGACCGAGTGCTTGCTCCAGACGACGATCACGCATTTTGCCGCGTCCAGCTGCCGTTCGATCGTCTGCCGCCACTCCTCGCCAGTGTTGATATGCTGGTCCCACCAGACTGAATAGCCGTCGGACTGTAGCGCCTGCACAAGCGGCTGGACGCGCCGGCGGTCCTCCGCTTTGTATGAGATGAAGACGTCTGACATGCAGCCCCCTGGGTCAGGGGCAGGATGCAACGGAACGGCTCGGCAGAGCAATCGCTTACCGCAGGAGGTTCGCTAGAGTCCGCAATGGCCCGATTCGAGACCTTGACGACGGCACGAAGCGGACCTTGCGGGTGTGATCTGAGTACGACGACTGAGGCCACAGCCTGGTCCAGTAGAACGCGACCGAAGACGGTCCACGCGCTCCGTGGGTCCGAATCAGCTCGATCTTCCGGGCTGACAGCCGGTTTGCGCTCCAGGCCGTTTCCATGGATATTCCGACCTTCCGCGCAACGCAACGGAGCCCGCCATTTTCAGGCTCACACGCGATAGGGTCGCGCAGTGGTGGAGCGGTCTGCGCTCGTACCGGCTGCTTGGCCTGTTCCTGTTCGAGTTCGTCGTCGTGCTGCTCGGCGTCCTTGCGGCCCAGGCGGTGGCCGACTGGGCGGACGACCGGCGGCTGGCGCGCGAGGCGGAGGCGCAATTCCATCTCGCACGCGAGCAGGCCATCCGCGCGGCCCGCGTGCAGCAGCACTGGGCCAGGGTCGGACCGTGCCTGATCGAGCGTGCGCGAGCTTTGGCCTTGGCGGCGGCCCGCGGCGAAACCATGTCCGCGGCTGCCATCGGGCGGCCGGCATTGCCTCCAGTCGGAATGCCCTCCTGGGACGAGGACGTGCGCCGGGCCGCGATGGCGCACATCGGCAGACACCGGATGAATGCGATCGCCAACGCCGAAGGCGTAGCGTGGATCATCCAGGAGTCGACCATCGGTATTCGCGACGGCTGGGCCACCTTTGCACTGCTCGATCCCGCGGGCGGACCGCCGAGTGACATCGATCGCGGCAACGTCCGGATCGCCGCGGTCGGAGTCATCGACAAGATTCGCGTGCTGAAGAACAACGCGCTGGCCGGGCAGATGGAAGCCCTGGGCGCAGCGCCCGCCGAGTGGGAGTCGTTGGATCTGGGCCGTATCGAGGTCGACAGTTGCGGCCTGGTCAAGGACTGGCGGTGACGGGCTGAGGTCGTCCACCGAGGTTCCTCTCCAGGAACCGCCGTCCCCCGGCCTTCGCCATCATTCGTGCCGCGACCTCGGGGCCGGCATTCTGGTTCTGACCCGTAACCAGCCGGCCATCCTCGACCACGTGATCGGCGAGGATATCGCGGAATGCAGTCGAGCTCTCGTACCGGGCACCCGCGTTGCGCAACTCGCGCCCGGGGTGCATGGGCGTCACGTCGATACCGAGTTCCTCGACCTGCCTGGAGAGGGCCGCCGTGGTCGCAGCATGCTCCGGTGCGTGGCTGGTCGCCACGTCGCCGGATCTCGAAAGCCGGGTGGACGTGACGGTCTACGCCGCCAGCCTGGTGCTGCTGCTCGTCATCAGCGCCGTCCATCACCGCTTCACCTGGCTGCTCGGCGCGCGCATGTGGCTGCTGTGCCCCGACCCGCCGACGAACTGGAACCTGCTGACCCTGACGCTGGTCGGGGCCGGGCTGCACCTGATCGCGGTCGTGTCGATCGTGCAGTCCTGGGCCGCCGGGCCTGTCCTGCGTTCCCTCAGTTATCGAAAATATCTAATTTGTCGAAATTAGATACATATGGCATCATTCCAGTCCAGGCCGTGCGGACCATCGCCTTCATGAACAACCCGCTGATCGCCCTCGAATCGCTCCCGAGCCAGAAATCCTCCCAGGTGCAGAACAAGTGGGGGGACGTCGTGCGGCAGGTGAAGGACCAGGGATCCCTCGCGATCACTCATCACTCCACGGTCGAGCTGGTCCTGCTGACTGCAGGCACGTATCAGTCGTTGCTCGATCTCGTCACCCGGTTGCAGGCGCGCGAGCGATCCGAACTCGATGATCTCTCCGGCCAGTTCTTGGCGCGGCTCGAGAGTCTGCAGCGACGCGACTCGCACGATCGACTGGCTCGCGTGCTGAAGTCGAAAGGCAAGGCCAGGAAACCCCCGGTGGCCGGCAAGGGTTACTGATGGCCCGGCGCCGCCGCCCGTTCGTCTTCGTGCTGGCGGGGGTCAATGGCGCAGGAAAGAGCTCGGTCGGTGGCAACCTGCTCGCCGAGCATGGCCTGACCTGGTTCAATCCAGACGCATACGCCCGCGAGCTGATGGCCAGGCTGGGCCTGGCACCGGAGGCCGCGAACGCGGCTGCGTGGCAGTTTGGTCGCAAGCAGCTTGAAGAAGCGATTTCGCAGCACAGGAACTTCGCCTTCGAGACGACGCTCGGCGGCGACACGATTCCCGGCCTGCTCGTCCGAGCGAGTGCGACGCACGACGTCACGGTGTGGTTCTGCGGCCTCGCGTCGGTGGAATTTCACCTGCAGCGAGTGGCGTCCCGGGCGGCGCTCGGTGGCCACGACATTCCGGAAGCGAAGATTCGCGAACGCTGGGTGAGCTCCCGCAGGAACCTCATAGCGCTGCTGCCCCACCTGTCTCACCTGCAGGTTCATGACAACAGTGCCGAGGCGAAGCTCGGGAGGCCGATTCCGGAGCCGCGCCTCCTGCTGGAAGTCGTGGACGGCAGGTTGCTCACCCCCGATCCCGGGAACCGGCGACAGCTTGCCGCCACGCCGGCGTGGGCGGTGCCACTGGTCGAAGCTGCAATCGGGCGGCGGGCACGATCGTGACTGCGCGTCGGACCAACGGCGTCCCCGGCCCCGGTCGGGCACGTCCGTGCCTGGCGCCGATGGCGCCCGCGCTCGCGGCCTACTTCCCTCGAATCAGGTAATCCGCCGCCGCGCGGTACGCCGGCAGCGAGGTGGGATCGAGGTTCACGTTGCCCGCCTTCGGGTGCGAGGCGTAGCGCGCGATCACCATCTCCGCCTTCGGGTCGATGTAGATCGCCTGGCCGTGGATGCCGCGCGCCATGAACGCGCCGTGCTCGTCGTGCGAGATCCACCACTGGTCGTGGTAGCTCCACCCAGGCAGCGTCGGATAGCCGCCGGACTTGAACGCTTCCCGGCTCGCGCCGCGGCGAATGTCCTCGATGACGGCGGCGGAAACGACCTGCTGGCCGTTCCACTTGCCGCCGAGCCGGATCATCTCGCCGAAGCGCGCGAGATCGCGCAGCCGCGTGTTGAAGCCGCCGGCCGCGAGCGGCGTGCCCGAGCGGTCGAGAGCCATGTATGCATCGCCTTCCGCGCCGAGCCGGCTCCAGATCCGCTCCTGCAGCATCACGTCGGCCGGTTGCCCGGTGACGCGCCAGATCAGCCAGCCGAGCACGTCCGTGTTCGGCGAGCGGTAGTGGAACTCTTTGCCGTGCGTGCCTTTCTTCGCGATCCCGCGCAGGAAATCGTAGATGCTCGTGGCGCCCGTGTAGCCCGGAGGCAGCGGCAGCATTCCGCTGGCTCGCGCGTACGGCAGGAAGCTCGAGTTCGGGTCCGCGTAGTCTTCCGAGTAGTCGAGCGCCGTCGTCATGTCGAGCACCTGCTGCACGGTCGCGTCGCCGAACGCGCTGTCCGCGAGTTCCGGAATGTATTTCGTGACGGTCGCGGACGGGTCGAGCTTGCCCTCGGCGACGAGCATGGCTGCGAGCGTGCCCACGAACGACTTCGTGACCGAGAACGCGATGTGCTGGCGGTCCGCCGGCAGGATGGGGAAGTACTTCTCGTACACCACGCGCCCCCTGTGCAGCACGACGATGGCGTCGGTGTAGTTGGCACCGAGCGACTCGGCCCAGGTCATGGTCTGCTCGCTGCCGATGGGCTTGAAGCTCAGGCCGTCGAGGTCGGCGGCCTTGCCGGACGGCAGCGGCGCGACGGGCCCGTCGCCGCGCGAGACGTTGCGCGTCGGGAAGAGCTCACGCCAGTGCGAGAACGACCAGCGCGACTGCGGGAACTTGTAGAAACTGGCGTCGCCGACGCGGATCGTCCGGTCCGCCGGCGGTGGAGAGCCCTGCATCCAGCCCATCGCCACGGGATCCGACTGCGCGGCGTCCGGGATGTCGGCCGCGCCGGCAGGTGCCGGCGCCAGGGCGACGAGGGCGACGAAGGCGAGGACCGTCACGGGCGCTGAATTGCGGTTGGTCGGTCTCATGGCGCTCACTGGAACTGGCTGAGGATGGGCTATTTCGCGGCCGCTGCCTGAGCGCGCGCGCGTATGTAGGCGGAGAACGCCGGCATGGCCGCGTCGCGATTCGCCGCGATCCGCTTCACGTGCGCGTTCTCGCCGAGCTTCGCGAGCAGCGATCGCGCCGCCGGCAGGTCCGCGAACAGGTCGAGACCGAACAGTCGCTGGCCGACTTCGGCCCCGAGGTCGACGCTGTAGAGAAACACGATGTCGGCGAGCGTGAACGTGTCGCCCGACACATACGGCGAGAATTTCGCGTGTCGCCTGAGCGTCGCGAAACCGGCCAGGAGGTCTTCCCGCGCCTTCGCCTTGATCGCGTCCGGGACCTTGCCGCCGAAGAAGGCCTCGGCGAAGCAGCTGCGCGCGGGCAGCTCGATGTACAACTCGATCTCCTTAATCAGCGTGCGGACCTGCGCGCGTGCGTAGGGGTCGTTCGGTATGAGTGGCCGGCCTTCGCCCCGCTCCTCGAGGTAGTCGAGGATGGCGTCGGTCTCGTTGATCGGTCCCTGCGGCGTGCCGAGCGCCGGCACCTTGCCGCGCGGGCTGATGGCCAGGAACTCGTCGGTCTGCGACGGATACGTCAGGACGTACTCGTAGGCCACGCCCTTCTCCAGCAGCGCGAGCTCGACCATGTTGGTGTAGTTGCTGACCGGGAACCCGTGGAGCTTGAGCATGGTGCGGTGTCGATCCTGGGCGATTGGGTGGAAGCCGGAGGCTACCGCAAAGCGCGGGATCTGAGATACTGCGCCCCCCTTCCGAGGACCCGTCATGGCCGACCCTGTCCCGCCCGCCGGCGCCTCGCCGCCGCCCTCGCTCGTGAGCTACACCCACTGGATGTACGCGCTCCACACCCTGAGCGCGCTCATGGGAGTGTTCACCGCGGCCACGATCATCGGCAGCTTCATATTCGGCATCCCGTCGATCGCGGCCGTGATCATGAATTACGCCCGGCGCGACGAGGCCCGCGGCACCTGGCTCGAGGGCCACTTCAGCTGGCAGCTCCGCACCTTCTGGTTCGCGGCGCTCGCATTCCTGCTGATCGGCCTGTTCTCGGCCCCGCTCGTGCTGCTGCTCGGGCTCGGCATCATCACCTGGATGCTCGGCGCGTTCGTCGTCGGCGTCTGGATCCTCTACCGCATGGCGCGGGGTTGGCTGCGCCTCAAGGACGGCCGACCCGTCTGACCACCGGAGACAACCATGCAGATCGCCCAGGACAAGGTCGTACTCATTCACTACACGCTCACGGACGACGGCGGCAAGGTGCTCGACAGCTCCTCGGGCGGCGACCCGCTCGCCTACCTGCACGGGCAAGGCAACATAATCCCGGGCCTCGAGAAGGCGCTCGAGGGCAAGCAGGCGGGCGACAAGCTCAACGTGCGCGTCGAGCCGACGGAAGGCTACGGGGTGCGCGACGCCTCTCTCGTGCAGCAGGTGCCGCGCCGGGCATTCGGCAGCGTCTCGAAGGTCGAGCCGGGCATGCAGTTCCATGCCCAGAGCGCCCAGGGCCAGATGCGGGTCGTGACCGTGACCCACGTCAAGGGCGACATGGTCACCGTGGACGGCAACCATCCCCTCGCCGGGGAGGTACTGGTGTTCGACGTCGAGGTCGCCGAGGTCCGGGACGCCACGGGCGAGGAGCTCGAGCACGGCCACGTCCACGGCCCGGGCGGGCATCACCACCACGATTGACCCGTTGCGGGAATCTGCGTAGCGGCGGGCCATCCGCCCGCCGTAAACTCCCCGCATGCGTGCGCCTCCGCAGGCGCGCAGCGCGGCGCTGCGCCGGAGCGTAGCAAGGGAGTCAACATGAAGAAGTCGGCGTTTCTCGCACTTCTGGCGGCGGGCGTGCTCGCCTCCTCGGCGGCCTCGGCCGCCCAGCAGCCCTGGATCGTGAAAGGCGGTGTCGGCTACCTGATGCCGAAGAGCAGCGTCGGCTCGGTCGATTTCGGCACGGGCAAGCTCGAGGTCGAGGTCGACGACGGCTGGGGCTTCGTGTTCTCGATCGGGTACATGTTCGACGAGCACTGGGCGCTCGAACTGCTCGGCTCGGGTCCCTTCAGCCACGACATCACGATCAAGGGTGCCGGTGAGGCCGAGACGGACCTGCTGCCGCCCACCGTGAGCGCGCTTTATTACTTCAATCCCGGCGGCCGCGTGCGGCCCTATCTCGGCGCCGGCATAAACTTCACCGAGTTCTTCAACGAGGATCCGGACGACCTGCACCTTGGCGGATCGGTCGGCCCCGCCGCCACCGCCGGGCTCGACTTCATGTTCGACCGGCACTGGTTCGCCACGCTCGACCTGCGCTGGATCTACATAGACACCGAGGTCAAGGCGGACGGCAGCCAGAGGGACTACGGTCATCTCGAGCTGAACCCGCTGCTCGCGAGCGTCATGGTCGGCTATCGCTTCGGCGGCCGCAGGCAGCAGCTCGAGGCGCCGGCACCGGTGGCGGCTCCGGCTCCCGTCGCGGCTGCGACCCCGGTCGTGCCCGCCGCGCCCGAGAAGTGTGCGGATGGCGATGGCGACGGCGTGTGCGACGCCGATGACAAGTGCCCGAACACGCCGGCCGGCGACAAGGTCGACAAGTACGGCTGCAGCCTCGTCTCGCGCCTCACCGTGTATTTCGATTTCGACAGGGCGGAACTGCGCCCGGAGTCGATCACGGAGCTCGAGCGCGTCGTGCGCTTCATGAACGACATCCCGTCGTCGACAGCGCTGGTCGAGGGTCACACCGACTCGATCGGCACGGAGGAGTACAACCTCGCACTCTCGGACCGCCGTGCGAAGGCGGTGTTCGACTACCTGACTTCCCGTGGCGTGGACCCGGCGCGCCTGCGCTCGGTCGGCATGGGTGAATCGAGTCCCGTGGCGGGCAACGAGACGGCGGAAGGCCGCCAGCTCAATCGTCGGGTGATGCTGATCCGCACGGACAGCGGCAACTGACCGTCAACGCGGCCGCCGGAACCCGCTGTCGAGTGCCGCCAGCGTCGGCGGGTCCCGGCCGTATATGTCGTTGCGGAACAGCACCTGGCCGTCGGCGGTGGGCTGCGCGGTCCAGTAGAGGAGCAGCACCGGTACCGGCCTGGCCAGGTTGACGGTCTTCATCGTGCCCGCCTTGACGACCTCGGCGATGCTGGCCTGGTTCCAGCGGGCCGGGTCGTCCAGCACGAGCTCCGCCAGCTCGAACGCCTTCTGCACGCGGATGCAGCCCGAGCTGAACGTGCGCTCGTCCTTGTCGAAGAGCGACTTCGACGGCGTGTCGTGCAGGTACACCGAGTACTTGTTCGGGAACATGATCTTCACGAGCCCGAGCGCGTTGTCGTCGCCCGGGTCCTGCCGCAGCGTGTAGGGCGGCAGGCGGCCGGCGCCGTAGCGGCTCCAGTTCACCGAGGACGGGTTCACCTCGCGTCCGCTCGAGTCGATCACGCGGATGTTATTGCGCCTGAGGTAGCCCGGGTCCTTCTTGATGACCGGCAGCTTGTCCTTGACGAGGATGCCCGGCGGAATCGTCCAGGTCGGGTTGAAAACGACGTAGGTTATCGTCGAGCGGAAGATCGGCGTCTCGCGGTACGGGCGCCCGACGATGACCTTCGAGGTCCAGACCGGCTCGTCGTTCCTGAAGTACGACACGTAGAAGCCGGCGACGTCCACGAGCACGAAGTTGCCCGCGATCTCGTGCAGCACCCAGCGGCTGCGCTCGAGGTTGACGCGGATCTGGTCGATGCGTGCGGCGACCGGGACGTTGAGCGCGGCGAGCGTACCGGGACCCACTGCACCGTCGGGCGTGAGGCCGTGCCGCTCCTGGAAGCGCTTCACCGCCGCCTCGAGCTCGGTGTCGTAATTCGTGTCTGGCGGCGGGGTCGGCGGCGCGAGATCGCCGGCCAGGTCCTTGGTCACCTTCAGGCGGTAGCGCAGGGCCGGAACGCGCGGGTCGCTGGTGCCGGGCTTCATCGTTGGCCCGGCCGCGAGCGGCGACCAGCCGCCGGCGGCCTGCAGCGCGCGGTACTCCTTGAGGCGCTCGCGTCCGCGCTGGTACCACGGGTGCTGCGGCCGCGCGCGCTCGAACGCCTCGCCGATCTGGCCGGTCGCGATCACCTCGCGGAAGCGCTCGAACGCCTCGTCCACGTCGAGCGGGCGCTGCGTGAAGTTCCACTGCGTGTCGAGCTTCTCGGGATCCACCTTGCCGAAGTACAAGTGGTAGAGCGCGAGCATCGTGGCGTCGGTGGCGATGAGCTCGAGGTCGGCCTGGTCGCCGAGCGAGAGCGACTGCCCGCCGCGCATCTGCGAGCGGAAGGACTGCAGCGCCTCGACGTGGTAGTTCTCCGGGTCGAGCCCGTCCCACTGCAGGTCGGCGACGGCCGCGATCAGCCGGTCGACACGCGCGGGGTCCTGCCACTGCGGCCGGAACTGCTCGGCCTCGTAATAGCGCGCGACGCCTTCGCCGGCGACGATCGGCGCGCCGCGCACGTCGTGGTCGCTCGAGTCGTGCTCGCGCTCGTAGCGAATGTGATCGACGCGCTCGCGGATGGCTTCCTCGACGGTGACGGCCTCGCCATGCACGACCGCGGCCAGGAGCAGTGCGGCGAGGGCGAACGGCAGGCGAAGTGACCTCACTTGCGGGCCAGCCTGGCGGTCAGGTCGTAGTCGCCGGCGCCGGTGATCTCGACGTCAGCCCAGTCGCCGGGCTTCAGGCGGCCGGGCTTCGCGATGCGCACCGTGCCGTCGATCTCCGGGGCGTCCGCTTCTGAACGCGCCACGGCGCCGTCCTCGTCGACGGCATCGACGAGCACGCGCATCCTGCGGCTGACCTTCGCCGCGAGCTTCTCCGCGCTGATCGACGCGGCGAGTTCCATGAAGCGGTCGAGGCGCTCCTGCTTCACTTCCTCGGGCACCGGGTCGGGCAGCGCGTTCGCAGCCGCGCCCTCCACCGGCGAATACTTGAAGCAGCCGACGCGGTCGAGCCGCGCCTCGGCGAGCCACTCGAGCAGGATCTCGAAGTCGCGCTCCGTCTCGCCGGGGAAGCCGACGATGAACGTGCTGCGGATCGTGATTTCCGGGCAGATCCCGCGCCATGCGTGGATCCGCTCGAGCGTGTTCTCCGCGTGCGCCGGTCGCCTCATGAGCTTGAGCACGCGCGGGCTGCCATGCTGGAACGGCACGTCCAGGTAGGGCAGTACCTTGCCTTCCGCCATGAGCGGGATGACTTCGTCCACGTGCGGGTACGGATAGACATAATGCAGCCGCACCCACGCGCCGAGCGAGCCGAGCGCGCGCGCGAGGTCGGTGAAACGCGCCTTCACCGGCTTGCCACCCCAGAACCCCGTGGCGTACCGGAGATCGGAACCGTAAGCGCTCGTGTCCTGCGAGATGACGAGCAGTTCCTTCACCCCCGCCTTCACCAGACGTTCCGCCTCGAGCATCACCTCGCCGATCGGGCGGCTCGCGAGGTCGCCGCGCATCGAGGGGATGATGCAGAACGTGCAGCGGTGATTGCAGCCCTCGGAAATCTTGAGGTACGCGTAGTGCCGCGGTGTGAGGCGGATGCCCTGCGGCGGCACCAGGTCCACGAACGGGTCGTGCAGCGGCGGCAGTTCCGCGTGCACCGCGGTCACCACTTCCTCGTACGCGTGTGCGCCCGTGACCTTGAGCACGCTCGGGTGCCGGTCCGTAATGGTTTCGGGCCGTGCGCCGAGGCAACCGGTCACGATCACCTTGCCGTTCCGCGCGAGGGCCTCGCCGATGGCGTCGAGCGACTCGTGCACCGCGTCGTCGATGAAGCCGCAGGTGTTCACGACGACGAGGTTGGCGTCCTCGTAGGATCCGACGATGTCGTAGCCCTCGGCGCGCAGGCGCGTGAGGATGCGCTCGGAGTCGACCAGCGCCTTCGGGCAGCCGAGCGAGACGAAGCCGATCCGGGGCGCAGAGGACAAGTGACTGGTGACTGGCGGATGGCGGATAGACGGAAGGCCTACTCGAAGCCGCAGCCGCCGCCGCCGCAGACGGGGGTACCGCAGGGGCCGGTGTCGCAGGGGCGCTCGTACTGGCTGCCGAGCGAGCCGGTGAGCACGTTGCCGCCGGTGATGAGGCGCTCGACCTTCGCGTTGCCGGAGGTGCCGTCGAGCGGGATGCCTGCCTTGCGGCAGAGTTCGCCCCAGGTCGTCATCCGCTCGGCCATCTTGTGGCTGACTTCGACGACGCGCCCGTTGGCGGGACAGAGGTAGTCGTAGGTGGGCATCCGAGCCTGCGGCGTCTCAGCTGGAACAGGTCGCCATTCTAGGGGCGCAATCTGCGACCTCAAAGCGGGGCCATGCTGGCAGTCAATTGCCGCTCGACCCAGCGCATACAGATTCCCGTGCGTGCTGCCTGAGTGCACGCCGCCGTCCAGGGCAGCGTGGGCCCGGCCGACCCCCGGACCGAAAGCATCGCATAGATCGATTGGTAGCCCCGACAGATTCGTCTTTTCTATCTAAGGGTTCGACCATATCGTGAGGTCAACCAACCACCAGAGGATCCGCCATGGCTGAAATCCGCCGCGCAGGTGACCGGGGCCACGCCGACCACGGCTGGCTCGAGTCGTACCACTCGTTCTCGTTTGCCGACTACTGGGACCCCGCGCACGTGCAGTTCGGGCCTCTAAGGGTCATCAACGAGGACCGCGTCGTCCCCGGCGCCGGCTTCGGCACGCACGGCCATCGCGACATGGAGATCCTGAGCTACGTTCTTGACGGCGAGCTCGCGCACAAGGACTCGACCGGCACGAGCTCGGTGATCCGGCCGGGCGACCTGCAGCGCATGAGCGCCGGCCGCGGCGTGATGCACAGCGAGTTCAACGGCTCGCAGTCGAAGCCCGTGCACTTCCTGCAGATCTGGATACAGCCGGACGTGCTCGGCATCCCGCCGGGCTACGAGGAGAAGCACTTCGCAGAGGCCGAGAAGCGCGGACGGCTGCGGAACATCGCCGCGCCGGACGGGGCCGACGGTTCCGTCCTCATCCGCCAGGACGCACGCGTGTATGCGGGCCTGTTCGACGGCGCGGAGCGCGCGGCACTCGAGGTCGCGAGCGGGCGGCGCCTGTACGTGCACGTCGCGCGCGGCCGCGTGACGGCAAACGGCGAGGCGCTCGAGGCGGGCGATGCACTCAAGCTCACCGGCGTGACCCGGCTCGAGATTGCGGAGGGCCGCGCGGCCGAGGTGCTGGTGTTCGACCTGCCCGGCTGACGGTCGGCCCTAACCTTGGCGTGAGCTATTCTCTGCGGCTCACGCCCGGGGAGGGTCCGCGCATGTACACGCTCTTCTATTCCCCCGGCACCGCGAGCATGGCGGTGCACCTCGCGCTTCTCGAGACCGGAGCGCCCTACCGGCTGGTGAAGCTCGATTTCGCGAAGGACGAGCAGCGCGCCGAGGACTACCTCAAACTCAACCCGCGCGGGCAGGTGCCGACGCTCGTGATCGACGGGCAGCCGTACTTCGAGGCGGCCGCCCTCGTGATGATCCTCGCCGAGCGGCACCCGGAGGCGAAGCTCGCGCCGCCGCCCGGCAGCGCGCAGCGCGCCGAGTGGTACCAGTGGAGCGTGTTCTTCGCGAACTCGCTCGCGCCGGCTTATCGGCAGTGGTTCTATCCGGCGGACCTCGGCTACGAAGAGCATCCCCCGGTCTTGCGCGAGGCGCTGCGCACGAAGATCGAGGACGCGTGGTCGCTCCTCGACGCGCAGCTCGCGGCCCGTGGGCCGTACATGCTCGGGGCGGACTTCTCGGGCGTCGACCTGCTCGCGCTCATGTACATGCGCTGGTCGCGCAACATGCCCCGTCCCGTGACCGCGTGGCCCGCGCTCCGTGAGTATGCTGCCCGCCTGCGCGCCCGACCGAGCTGGGCACGCATGTACGAGGCCGAGGGACTCACGGAATGGCGCGAGTAGCGCGGGTCCTCCAGCCTCAGAGCCTGATCCGCTGCCACGCGCGCGAGCGCCAGCGCAGGTACAACGCGCCCGCGAGCAGCAGCACATAGGTGAGCATGGCGAACCAGCCGCCGACAGCGCCGAATCCGAACTGCGGCAGCCCGTCCACCCAGCCCTTCCCGGGCGCGAACGACAGTATGTGCGCGAGCGGCACGAACACGCCCCAGGACAGCGCGAGGAAGATGACCGCTGGGACGCGCACGTCGCCCGCGCCGCGGAGCGCGAAACCGGAGGCGAGCTGCATGCCGTCGAAGAGCTGGTAACCCGCCGCGATCCACAGCAGCACGAGCCCGAGTTCGATGACGGCCGCGGCCTGGGGATCTGCAGCATCGACGAAGAACGGGAGCACCCACGGGCCCGACAGCGCCAGCAGCACGCCGATCGAGCCCATGTAAGCCATCGTGACGGCGACGACGTTGTTGCCGAGACGGTGGGCCCAGTCGCGGTCTCCCGCGCCGATCGCCTGTCCGACGAGCGTGGTGCCGGCGAGCGCGAGACCCACCCCCGGCAGGTAGGCGAGCGACGTGAGCATCACGACGATCTGCGTGGTCGCGCCGTCGACCTGCCCGAGCCGCACCTGCATCAGCGAGAAGAGCGACATGCCGAAGAGGTCGGCCGCGTACATCGCGCCCATCGGCAGGCCGAGCTTGAATTCGCGCCAGAGGTTCGCGGCGTCGGGCCGCCAGGTGAGGTGCGTTCGATACCGCGTGCGCAGGTCGCCGCGCACGAACACCCAGAGTGCGAACAGCAGCCCGATGCCCATGCTCGCATTGGTGGCCCACGCGGCGCCGGCGACGCCCCAGCCGAGCTCGAAGATGAAGACCTGGTTCAGGATCGCGTTTACGATCCCGACGATGAGCGTGGTGGCGACCGTCACGCGCGGTCGCGAAATGCCGTTGAAAAAGCCGAGGATGGCCCAGAGCGCCACTCCGAGCGGCGCGCCGAGCATGCGCGGCTGCCAGTACTCGAGGGCGTTCTGCTCCACGACGGTGTCGAGGCCGAAGGGACGCAGCAGCAGGGCGCCCGCAAATGCAAACGCGGCGAAGACCGGGAGCGTGGCCGCCGCACCCCAGAGACCGACCCACGTGGCGTGCCCGGCGCGCCACTTGCGGCCGCTGCCCTCGTACTGGGCCACGAATGTCTGCACGGCGAGCCCCACCCCGCCGAGCAGGCACACGAAGAAGAAGACGAGCCAGAAGATGGCCGCCATGCCGGCCATCGCCGTCGTCGAAATGTGACCGACGAACCAGGTGTCGGTGAGGTTGATCACCGCCTGCAGGCTGCTGTTCACCATCAGCGGCAGCGCGAGCGCCGCGATGGCGCGGTGGTCTACGTGCGTGCGGCCGTCGCTGCCGGTGCGTTGCGCGGGCAGCATCAGCGGCGCATGTGGCGGTGCACGAACCAGTAGTAGAGGACGCCGAGGAACAGCATCAGGCCGCCGGCCCAGAGCGTGACCCGGTGCAGGCTGCCTTTCAGGAGTTCCTCGTCCTGTCCGGCCGTGACACCGAGCCAGACGAGCACCGTGCACCACAATGCCGAGCCCACGATGGTCGCGACCGAGTACCACGCGAAGTCGAGGCGAACGACGCCCGCCGGAATGCCGATCAGGTGGCGGATGACCGGGAGGAGGCGGGAGATGAACACACCCATCGTCCCGTAGTGCGCCGCCCAGGCTTCAGCGCGCTCAATCTTTTCCGGGGCGATCATCACGTAGCGGCCGTAGCGCATGAGGAGCGGACGGCCGAGGAGGCGCGACGCCCAGTACATGACGCTCGCGCCGACCCATGAGCCCACGGTGCCCGCGACCACGATTCCGGTGAGGGAATAAGTACCGTGGGCGCGCGCGAGGTAGGCGGCAGGCGGGATCACGAACTCGCTCGGCAGCGGGATGATCGAGCTCTCCATCGCCATCAGCAGTCCGATGAGCAGGTAGCCGCCCTGGTCGAGCTTGTCGAGGTACCAGGTGAGGAGCGGGGCGAGCAGGTCGTGCATGCACAGGCATTCTGCCAGATCGCCGACCCCTGGCCGGGCACGAGGTGGGCCCGGAGGACGAACTGGTGAGACAATCCGCGGCGGTCATACCCGGGCGAGTCGGAGCCTACATGCGTCGTAGAGTCGGATTGCTGGTCCGCGTGCTGCCACTACTCCTGCTGTGCAGGGCCGCCCCGGGCCTCGCGCAGGACGCCGCGCCGGCGGCACCCGCGAAGCCGGGGCCGGAGATCATCGCGCCGGCCGACATCCCGGTGCGAGCGGATGCGGACGAACGCTTTGCCCAGGATGTCGTCCAGCGCAGCAAAGGCAAGGACCCCACCGTGCGGCTCGACAAGCGGCTCACGGAGCTCGGCGACTCAGTGCTGCAGGAGAGCCGCCGATTCAAGCGCGACGAGCTGAACCAGCTGTCGATCATGCGGCTGGAGAGCCTCGAGCGGCACTGGGGATTCTTCGGAAAGCAGCTCGACAAGTGGCGCCGCGAGCTCGAGGCGTCCGGAAGCCCGTTTACCGAGGACGCCGCGGAGCTGGCGCGTCGCCGCGCCCACTGGGAGGCGACCCGAAGCAACCCGGAATTCGCCACCCTGGCTCCCGCGCTTGCGGACCGGGTGAACAGCGTGCTGCGCGTGATCGGGGACGCGGAACGTGCCGTGTCGGTCCCGATCGGCCGGCAGGTCCGCCTGGGCCAGCGCGCGAACTCGCTCGAAACCAGCATCCAGGCCGGCCAGAAGGCGGTGGCCGCGGCGATCACCTACAACGACTACCGCCTCACGCAGGTCGACTCGCCGCCGCTCTGGGACCTGCTGGACGAGCCGGCGCAACAGAGCGGGGGCCTCAAATCCCTCGCGGCCGGCCTCGACGTCGAGACCCGCTTCCTCGACGAGTACCGCAAGGCAACGGAGACGTACCGCTTCCGCAAGGCCGTCGTCGGACTGCTGCTCCTGCCGCTGCTGCTGTGGCTCAGCCGCCGCAGCCGCAAGGTCGTATCCGAAGACCCGGAGATCCAGGCGTCCGCCCGCGTGCTCAGCCGGCCGATCTCGTCCTGGCTGGTGCTCATGATGGTGAGCGTCGTGGTGTTCGAGCCGGACGCGCCGATCCTGATGCAGCAGGCGGCCATGCTCGTCGCCCTGATCCCTGTGCTGCGGCTGCTGCCGAAAAATGTCTATTCCGTGCTGGGCCCGTGGCCGTACGTGGCCACCGCCCTCTATCTCCTGCACCGGCTCGGCTTCCTGCTGATCGCGAATTCGCTGTATTACAGGGTCTACCTCGCCGGGCTCGCGCTGCTCGCGGTCGTGCTGCTCGCGTGGGTGCTGTGGTCGAGCCGGCCGCGCGCCGGGAACGCGCCCGCGGCTGCCTCGCGTCGCTGGGTGAGGCTCGCGGGTTGGGGCGCGATCGCCGCGCTCGCAGTGTCCGTAGTCGCGAACCTGGTCGGCAATGTCTCGCTCGCCGAGATGCTGATCGGCGCGATCCTCGAGAGCGGCTACGTCGGACTCGTCCTCTACGCGGGCGTGACCGTCCTCGCTTCGATCATCCGCCTGCTGCTGGCGCGCAAGGCGCTGTCGCGCTTCCGCGTGGTCACGCAGCACGTCGGGCCGCTGATGCAGGGCTTCACGCGACTGCTGCGCTTCAGCGCGCTCGTCGCCTGGCTGGTCGTGGTCATGAACGAGTTCCGGGTCTTCAGGCCGGTGCGGGATGGCGTGATGGAGGTGCTCACGCACGAACTCAAGTTCGGCCAGATCTCGCTCACGCTCGGCGGCGTACTGCTGTTCCTGTTCTCGGTGTGGCTCGCATTCTGGGCCGCGAAGACCGTGCGCGTCATCCTCCAGGACGAGGTGCTGCCCAACATGTCGCTGCCGCGCGGGGTCGCCAACAGCGTCTCGTCGCTCAGCTACTACGCCGTGGTGATTTTCGGCCTGTTCGTCGCGCTGGCGGCGGCCGGGTTCCAGATCGGCCAGCTCGCGATCGTGATCGGCGCCCTCGGCGTCGGCATCGGCCTCGGCCTGCAGAACGTGGTGAACAACTTCGTCTCGGGCCTGATCCTGATGTTCGAGCGGCCCGTGCAGCCCGGCGACGTGGTCGAGGTCGGCGGCGTCTCGGGCAAGGTGCGCGAGATCGGCATGCGTGCCACGACCCTGAGCACATTCGAGGGCGCCGACGTCGTGGTGCCGAACGGCATGCTGCTGTCGGAGAAGCTGATCAACTGGACGCTGAGCGACATGGACCGGCGCATCGACGTCAACGTCGGTGTCGCCTACGGCACGGACCCGCGCAGGGTGCTCGAGCTCCTGATGGAAGTGACCCGCGCCACGCCGGGCATCGCGACCCAGCCCGAGCCCACGGTGCTCTTCGTCGGCTTCGGCGCGAGTTCGCTCGACTTCGCGATCCGCTCGTGGACCAACACCTTCGGCGACTGGTTGAGGATCCGCAGCGACCTGACCGTGCGGGTGTACGACGCGCTCGTGCACGCGGGCATCGAGATTCCCTTCCCGCAGCAGGACGTGCACGTGCGCACCGTCTCGCCGGCGGCGGGCGCAGCGCTGGCCGGGCTCGCGGGGACGGGCACGGGCGGTACTCGCCCGGTCGGCTGATGCTGGTCGAGCCTGAGCTGCTCGGCACCGGGGTTCGCCTCGCCACCGGCGCGATCGCGGCGGCGACCCTCGGGCTCGCCCTGCTGAGTGCACCGTGGCGGGTGTGGCTCGGCGAGCGCGAACGTCAGTGGGTCTGGCTCGGTGGCCTCGCGGTGCTGGTCGGGCTCTGGTCGATGAAGGCCGGTATCACGCCCGGCCTCTCCGTGCGCTTCCTGCTCGTCACGGCGCTCACGCTCATGCACGGCTGGCAGCTCGCGGTGATCGGCGCGGCGCTCGTGCTCGGCGTGCTCACCTTCACCGGCCAGGCGTCGTGGGAGAGCTTCGGCGCCAACCTGCTCTGCATGGCCATCGTGCCCGCGCTCTTCACGGCCTGGCTGCACGAACTCGTGCACGCCCGCCTGCCACACAACTACTTTATCTACTTCTTCGTGACCGTCTTCGTCGGTGCCGCGCTCGGCTACAACCTCGCCGGGCTCACCCGCATCGCGCTCCTCGCGGCGAGCGGCTCGCTCGACGCCGCGCACGCCGGCCCGGAGTACTTCGCCATCCTGCCGCTCATGAGCTTCGGCGAAGCGTTCGTGAACGGCATGGTCATGGCGATGATGGTCGTCTACCGGCCGCAGTGGGTGATGAGCTTCGACGACCGGCTGTACCTGAGGAAGAGAGCGAATGGTGACTAGCGGATAGTGGATGGTGGGGGCGGGAGCGGCTTCCTCCACTCTTCCGGAATTCTTCCGGAAGGCTTCATGCATCGAGTCGACCGGCGACCAAGGATGGTCGCGACGCTGCGCGGAGTGCGCGTGGCGAACGCCTGTGAAAGGAGTCGAACGATGCGCGCGATACCCACGCAACTCTCTGTCTGGCTTGCATTTTTTCTTCCGTCACTGAGTCTGGGGGCACCCGGCGACGTAGACCCCACGTTCGCCTACCCGACGCCGCAAGTCCTCGAGCCGGACTCGACGAATCTGGTTGCACTGCCCGACGGATTCCTCGTCATCAAGTCGCGAAATTTCGCTGCCCCAGGCGTCGACTCGACGCTCGAGGTCACGCGCATCGACGAGGACGGGCGGATCGTAGCGACGTACGGCACCGACGGCACCGCCACTGCGCGTCTGCCAGGGGCCGTCAACGTCGCGACGGCCGCGAAGCGCCTGCCGAGCGGTGCCCTGCTGCTAGCAGGCTTCCGTGCCGAACCCGGATCCCTCGACAAAAATCGCGCGGCCATAGTGAAGCTCGGTGCCGACGGCCGCCTCGATCCGGCATTCGGGACCGGCGGCATCGTGGCTTTCGAGGTCCAGGGCGACCTTGCACGAGTGGCGGCGATCGAAACGGTCTACGGTGACACGATCCTTGCCGCCGTTTGGCACAGGGTGCAAACGGTCGAGCACGATTGCAGCTACGACCGGGTCACGCTGTACCAGCTCTCGACCAGCGGTGCGGAGCCCACGCCGATCTACAGCACCCTGACCAGGACGTCGTTCGACTTGACCTGCCGCGGCACGGCGAGCCTGCGGTTCCTGGACAGCTACGCGTATTACGGCTTCAACTCCATCTGCGACGACTCGACTCTGCTCGCCGACGCAGAGGCGCTCGTTCTTCTCCAGGGCGGCACCGAGTGTCGCAGGTGGAGCACCGGCGGGATTCTCCACCTCGATGATCCGCGCTCCGGGCGCCTGGGTATCGCATCGCCCGGTTCGGATGGACGAGGCATCCGGCTCGTCACCGACTACGACCCTCCGGCCAGGCTGCCGTCGTCGGCAACGAGTTCTCCGCCATCGGTAAAACTCGGGGCATTGGCTGGATACCGTGGCGCCGTGCTGCCCACCACGCTCACCTCGGACAGCAAGAGCGGCGCCTGGTACGTCGGATTCGCGAACGATTTCGGTGAAGCCGGTCTCGCCAAGTTCCGCGCCGACGGAGTCCTCGACTCCACTTGGGGCGGCGGCGACGGTGTCGTCCCGATCTTTGGCTCCGGCCGGCCGGGCGCCCGGGATGGCGTGCTCAACGTGTCCGAGGGTCTGGCCACGGACGTACGTGCGGTCAGCGTGCGGTCGAACGGGAACGTGGTGGTTGCCACCGCGGACGGCATCGTCCGGCGCTACGTCGGGCCCTCGGCGGATTTTCCGGCGGGCTGGCTGATGCTCCGACCGTCGTCGATCGCGGCGACGGAATCGACCCCAAGTATCACGTTGCAGGTTTCCCGGGTTGGTGATTCCAAGGGCGACATAGGCGTCGCCTGGGAGGTCTTCGTTCCCAGCCAGTGTGACCCGGCCACAGGCGTTGGTTGCGCGGACGCCAGCCGAGAGCTTGCCACGCCCGGGTCGGACTTCGTCGTTGCGAGCGGGCGCCTCGACTGGGGCGACGGTGACACGTTGAGCCGCGAGATCACCGCGTTGATCGTCGACGACAATCTTTACGAACGGACAGAGAAATTCTATGTCCGGTTGAAGGATGCCTCGGGCGGCGCCATCGTCGCCGGCCTCGCCGAGATCACGATCACGAACGACGACCCGCCCTCGTCACCATCCGGCGGGGCGGCCGGAGGCGCCGGAGGTGGCGGCCACTCGGGCGGCGGCGGTTCGGTGGCATGGCCACTCCTGGCACTTCTTGGGTTCGGTGCGCTCTTGCGTCGGCGAGCCGGCGCGCGCCTGACGAGTCGCCGGCCTCATCGCGAGGTGGCCTCGACCGGACCCTCGCCGTGGTCCGGACACGCCATCGTGATCGCTGCGGCGGCTCTCGGACTGTCCGGATCGGCGTACGGTCGTGCAGGGGACATGGACCCGGGCTTCGGCAACGGAGGCGTACTTCGGATCGGCGAGCTTGGACTGCCGCTCCAGGATGGGCGCCTCCTGTATCGGACCTCGAGCGGTTACGGGCGCACGGACCTCGATGGACGTCCCGACCCGACTTTCGGTGATCACGGCGTTCAGGGCTGGCCCGCAGGCTTCAATCCTGGAAATGGATACCGGGCGGGTGTTTCGCCGTCGGCCTGGGCGCGGACCCGTCAGGGTGGGTTGCTCGCAGCGGGCACCTTGCCCGGTACCGACAGCCCGCAGCTTGCTGTGCTGAGACTGCGCGCCGATGGAAGCATCGACACGTCCTTTGGCACCGACGGCTTGGCCCGGATCCCGACTTCGCTGGGACCCGTGACACAACCTCGCTGGATCGAGCAGGAACTGGTCGTGCAGCCGGACGGAAGGATCCTGGTGCTCACCGAGGTCCACAGGAATGTCTGGGACCTGATCGAAGAGATGGAACTCGCGCGGTTGCTGCCTGAGGGAATACCGGATCCCTCGTTCGGTGTCGGCGGCGTCGTGAAGACCGCGCAAGGCATCGGTTCCGAGTGGGTCGTGCTCGATGTGCTCATGGATGGCCGCATCCGGCTCAGTGGGGAGATCCTGATGTACCTGACGTCTTCGGGCGCGCCGGACGCAGGCGTTACCAGAGACGAGCCAGAACTCGGGCCGCCCGCACGCCACTGGGCGAACGGCTCGCCGACGGCGGACGGAGGAATGATCGTCGCGTCGACACTCAGCGATCCGGTGCTTGGCTCGCGCCACTACTTTGCCAAGTTGAATGCCGACGGCACCGTCGACCGAACGTTCGGATCACTGGGCAGCGGCATCGTCGAAATCGGCGGGCCCATTGCCTCGTCGTGGTCGCTCGACGGTCACGCGTGCAGCCCGGACGGGCGCTTCCTGTTCGTGAGCCTTTCGGCCGGGCCGTATCACCAGGCCGTGGCGCGCTATCGGACCAAGGGTGCGGGAGCGGGCGCGCTCGACCCGGATTTCGGCCAGGGCGGCATCGTCGATCTGGGGAGAATGTACTGGAGCGGATCGATCGTCGGCACGAGCGACGGGGGACTGATCGTCAATACGCTGAACAACGCGATCCGCCTGTTCGGCACCGACCGGCCCAGCCCCGGATTCCTCGATCTATTCAGCGTCCAGCAGACGGCTTGGCGTGAGACTGACGGCAAGGTCGAGGTGAGGGTGTCACGACTGGCCGGTGCAAGCGGGACGGTCCGGGTCCGATACTCCACCCCTTCGATCGATCCCCGCATCCAGGACGTACCCACCGCCGAGGCGGGCGTCGATTTCGAGGCCGTCGCCGGGGAACTCGTCTGGAGCGACGGAGACACTTCCGACAAGTCATTCTTCATACCGTTGCTGACGGACGGTTTCGGGGAGCCGACAGAAACGCTGGTCGTCGACCTGTCGTCCTCAACGCCCGGCGCATGGGTCCGGTCCGAGACGCTGTACCTGAGCCTGACGGACACAACGTCGCCCGTCTTTGCCGGGCCGACGACGCCCGGATCCGCCCCGACTGGTGCGGGCAACGGGGGATCCGGCGGCGGTGGCGCGGTCGGCTATCTGGTCCTGATGTTGCTGGGAACGATTCGGTTGCTCAGTCGCCGTAGCGCAACGTGAGTCCCACGCGACGTCCCTCGCCGTAGACGAGATCGAGCGGGCGCGGCGCGACAGGGTAATACGCCGCGCCCCGCGTCGACACAGCTCGAATGTACTCTTCGTCGGTGAGGTTCGTGCCCCAGACCTCGACCGTCCACGGCCCGCGAACGAGCGCAGCGCGGGCCGAGAGCAGCGTTCGTTCGCCGTAACGTGCGCCATTGATGGCACGGTCGTAGACGTCGCCCTGGTAACTCAGGTCGATGCCGCCCTCCGCGCGCCACCCGCCCGCGAAGGCGAGGGAGTCACCCCGCAGTCCCAGCTGCCACTGCGTGTGCGGCGTCCGCTGGGGCATGTTGCCGTCGATGTACGGGACGAGCGTCCCGGCCGGCGCCGCGCCGCTGCGCGGCGGACCCACGGTGCAGAAGGATGAGGTCGCATTGTTGCCCTTGAGGCCGCAGAACTGGCTCGAACCCGGGTCGTCACTGCCTGAAGCGAATTCGGGATCCGTGTAGGAATACGCGCCCTGGAGCGTGACTCGCTCGGACAGCCTCGTCTGCGCAGTCAACTCGATGCCGTTCGTGTCCACGCCGGCCGTGTTGCGAGTGATGAGGTTGGCGATGCCCGGCGTGGCGGAGAACCCGGTGATCTGCGTGTCGCGCCAGTCGATGTGGTAGAGCGTGAGGCGGCCGAGCCATCGCTGGCCGGCATCGCGGTAGCGGCCCGAGAGCTCGTAGGTCCAGTTGTACTCCGGGTCGTAGGCCTGCTCTTCGGGCGACAGGCCGGGAACGGGATTGACTCCGCCGGATCGCCAGCCCTTGGCCGCCGACGCATACAGGAACCAGCTTGCGGTCGGGGCGTAGTCCACGCTCAAGCGCGGCGTGGTGTCCGAGAAGTCCTGGGCCGGTATCGAGGTCCCGAAGCCGGGCGCGAAGTTCGCGGTGACGTTGTCGATCTCCTGTCGCTCCCAGGTGGTTCGCGCCTCCAACCTCAGACCAAGTTCGGGCGTCGGGCGATAGGTCAGGGCGCCGAACATCGCGAACGTGCGCCGCTCCATCTTGGTGTTCGACTGCACGACCTGCGTCTGGTTGGGATCGTCGACCAGCGCGCGATTGCCGCGTGCGATCGGCCCCGTGAGACCGGGCGTCAGCGGCAGCAGCACGGTCAAGGCCTCGGTCGGCAGCAGGTCGCCGCGCTCGAAGCCAAAGAGCCCGCGGTTTCGGTCGTCCGTGAGAAAGCCGGTCACGCCGGCCAGCCAGTCCACGTGGCCGGCCGAGCCGGTCAGCCGGAACTCCTGGCTCCACTCACTCGTGCTCGAACCCTGCCTCGATACCGAATTCACGTTCACGAGACGCTCGATCGGCCATGCCGGCAACTGCGCACGTGGGCAGGTCATCCCGATGACGCACACACCGAAACCCTCGCCGGCGCTCGTAGAGTCGAAGTCACGGTAGATGTCGCTGGAACCCCGGTAGTAGCTGGTGTCGCTCTCGAAGCGCATCGTCTCGCCGCTCAACGCGAAGACCAACGAGACCTGAGTGACGTCGTTCGAGCTGTCCGGTATCCCGCCGGAAATGTCGACGCTGCGCCGCGCGGGCAGCTCACCGCAGAAATAGCTCCAGTACCCGGAGGCCGCCTCGACCGCGCCGCAGTTGTAATCCAGGCCGTCGATCGAGGTCTGTGCGGGGTGGGACGACTCCGTGGCCGACCAGCGTCCGGAGAGCGACGCGGTCCAGGGCCCTGCTTCGGCCAGCGAGAGCGAGGCGGCCACGGCATTGCGTGCGATGTCCCCCAGGCTTTCGCCATCGGCGGTGTCGGTCCACGTGCCGGAGGCGTTGCGCGAGCCGGCCGCGATGCGTCCGAGCACGACCCCGCCGGGCAGCGCCCCGGACAGATAACCGGTGGCCGACCAGTACGCGTCCGTGCCGACCCCGGCCTCGACCCCGCTCGTGAACTCGGGTGTCGCAGCGCGCGGGACGTAATGAATCGCGCCCGTGAAGGTCGAATGGCCGAACAGCGTGCTCTGTGGACCGTGCACGACCTCGATGCGCTCGATGTCGAGCGGCGCCACGTCGATCGCGGTGCGCTCAGCCTGGTAGACACCGTCCACGAATACGCCCACGTTGTCGCCGGCGGCATTCGGCTGCGACTGCCCGCGCAGCACGGGCGCCGAGCCTGCGCCGCCCCAAAGCGACTCGAAGTAGAGACCGGGCGCCATGCGGGCGAGTGCGGCGAGATCGGCGACAGACGACGTGATCATGTCCTCCCGGCGCAGTACGTCGATCGTCAGCGGTACCGACCAGAACGGTTCTGTTACCTTGCGGGCAGTCACCACGATCTCCTCGAGCGCCGCTTGCGACGCTGCGGCAGGCGTGGCGCAGACGGTACCGGCGATCAGCAAAGCGACGGCCGCTGCCAGGCCCGGCGGTCGAGTGCCGCGCGTCTGGGTCACGGACTTGCGTCGGCGGGAGGTCGGTCACGGTCGATGATGCGCCCCTCGCGCCGCAGCTCCGCAAGCTGCGCCGTCTCCTGGGCGACGCGAGCGCGCACCTGGGCGTCGATGGCCTCGAATCGCGGGTCGTCGCGCAGCGGTGTCCAGGTCCGGTCATGATCGAGCGTGTACCACCACTGCGTGAAGTCACCGTCCGCGAACGACCTCTGCAGCGTCTCGAGGGCCGCGTCGTGATCACCTGTGAGCAGCTCGACCGTGGCCCGCGTGCGCAGCGCGAACACGGTGCCGAAGCGCGGGAAGCTCGCGTCGATCGCGGCAGGAAGGCGCGCAAGCAGTGCCTGCGCCCGCTCGGTCTCGCCTTCCGCGGCCAGCAATTGCGCGAGGAAGGCCGCCGCGCGGAAGTTGGTAATCTCGAGCTTCGGCTCCTCGCCGCCGAGTTGGTAGCGTTTCTCGAGGAACTCGATGCCGCGACGCAGGTCGCCGCTCCGTAGTGCATGGTCGCGCACGGCCTCGGCCGCTCCCCAGCTCTCGGCAAGGTTGTACTCGCTTCCGGCACGCGAGTACGCCACCTCGCCGGCGGTGCGCCAGTCGCCGTCGTACAGCGCCAGCAGCAGCTGCGTCGTCCTGGCGCTGCTCGGGGTGCCGGCGGCGACCTGCCGCGCCGCCGGTTCGTTGCCGAGGTCGAGGTAGATGGCGGCCGCCGTGTGTCGTGACCACGGGTTTTCCGGATCGACCTCGATCGCGTGCTCGAGGACCTGCGCGGCTTCGGTCGAGTCGCCGCGCGCCAGCCACAGGGTCTTGCCATAGCGTTGCAGGGCGGGCTGGTAGTCGGGGTCGAGCTCGAGCACGCGTTGCAGGCCCGGCTCGCGCGTCTGCAGCTTCGAGCGCCCGAACTCCCGCATCACGAGGCGGAACTGCAGCCGCGGCGAGAGCGGATCGACGAGCTGCGCACGGTCGAGCACCTTCGACCCCTCGTCATAGCGACCTCGCTGGTCGAGGAACTCCGAGTAGGCGACGAGGCCGCGGCCATTCACCGGGTCGAGCGCGAGGCCGCGCTCGAAGTCGGCCTCCTGCCTGGTGTCGTCGCCGCGCGTCCAGATGGCGCGGGCCACGTATGCGGGTCCGCAGTTCGGGTCGGTCGCCAGCGCGCGATCGATCAGCGGCGCCTGCGCCGCACGGGTCGCCTCGAGGTCATCGTGGCGGCGCTCCGCGACTAGCATGCGTGCGTCGTAGAGCCCGGCCATGGCGGAGGCGAACTCCTGATCGAGCTGGATCGCCCGCTCGAACTCGGCGGCCGCTTGCTCGGCGCCGCGCACGGTGTGCCGGGACAGCACGGCCCGCCCGCGCAGGTACGCGAACAGCGCCTCGACCGGTGGCGTGTGCCGCGCCAGGTCGGGCGGTGGGGAAATGCCGTTCAGCCGCTGTCGCAGCTCTTCGGTGACGCTCGCGCTGATCGAATCCTGCACGGCGAAGAGATCGGACACGGGCCGGTCGATACGCGTCGACCAGACGATGGCGCCGCTCTGCGTATCCACGAGCCGGGCGCCGATGCGCAGCTGGTCGCCCAGGCGCTGCGCGCTGCCCAGCACCAGGAATCGCGCACCCAGCAGGTGCCCCGTCTCCTTCGGGTCGGCGCCATTTGCGACGCCCGCGGCCGAGCCTCCGGCGATCACGGTGAGCCCCGGCACGAGGGCAAGGCGATCCTGCACCATCTCCGGCACGCCGGTTGCGAGGTACGCATCGTCTGCCGACGCGCTGAGGTTCTCGAAGGGAAGCACGGCCACCGTGGCGGCGGCGTCGGCGGGCTCGGCCACGGGCGTGACCGAGGCGGTCGTCTCCCGGTCGCGGAGGACGAACCAGCCCGCCGCCAGGGCGAGTATGAGCGCCAGCGCCATGGCGAGCCGGCGGGTCGGCGTGCGAACGCGCGTCGGGTCCGAGGAGCCGACGCTCTGCGCATCAGCGGCCGGAGTCGGCGCATCGTCGGCGTGAACAGGCGCCGCATCTGCCGCGACCCTCGCGACGGGTGCGACGACTCGGTAACCGCGTGAGCGCAGGCCGGCGACGTAGCGCGGTTGGGCGGAGTCGTCGCCGAGCGCCTCCCGCAGGAGGTTCACGCGCTTGGTGACGGTCTCGGGCGAGACCACGACGCCGGCCCAGACGATCGACGCCAGGTCTTCGTTCGACACGTAGTCGGGAGCGCGCCGGACGAGCGCGAGGAGCAGGTCGAAGGAGAGCTTCGGCAGCGTGATGTCGCCGGCGGGTGAGGCGACGCGCTGGAGTCCGACGTCGACGACGAGGTCGCCGACCTGAAAAACTTCGCGGCCGCGTTCAGCCCGCTCCATGCGCACTCCCCCGCCCGGCGGCCGAGGCGCCGGGCGGGTTCAATGATTGCACGCGAATCGGGTCAGGAGAACCGGATGACGTGTCTCAGGCTGCCGACTTGCCGAGTTCTGCGATCGAACCCCCGCCGCCAATCGCGTTCGCCACTGCGTCGTCCACCCGCTCGAGCCACACGAACGTCAGCTCCTTGCGCACGCTCTCGGGGATGTCCTCGAGGTCCTTGCGGTTGCGGGCCGGCAGCAGCACGGTACGGATGCCGGCGCGATGCGCGGCCACCGTCTTCTCCTTGATGCCGCCCACCGGCAGCACGAGGCCGCGCAGGCTGATCTCGCCCGTCATCGCCACGTCGTTGCGCACGGTGCGGTTCGTGAGCAGCGAGACGAGCGCCGTGTAGAGCGCCACGCCCGCGCTCGGGCCGTCCTTCGGGATCGCGCCCGCCGGCACGTGCACGTGGATGTCGCTCTTCTCGAAGAGCGCGGGATCGACGCCGAGCGATTCCGACTGCGACTTCACGAGCGACAGCGCGGCCTGCGCGCTCTCCTTCATCACGTCGCCGAGCTGGCCCGTGAGGATCAGGCGCCCGGCGCCCGGCACGCGCGTCGCCTCGATGAACAGGATGTCGCCACCGACCGGCGTCCACGCGAGGCCAGTCGCCACGCCCGGCACGCTCACCCGCATCGCCACCTCGTTCTCGAAGCGCGGCGCGCCGAGGATTTCCGGGACGTCCGTCGCGTCCACCCGGATCTCGGTGGCCTTCCCCTCGGCGATGCGCACGGCGACGTTCCTGAGTACGGCGCCGATCTGTCGCTCGAGGTTGCGGCAGCCGGCCTCGCGCGTGTAGTCGCGTGCGATCTGGCGGAGTGCATCGTCGGACACCGACGCCTGCCCGGGCTTGAGCCCGTTCGCCTCCAGCTGCCGGCGCACGAGGTAGCGCCTCGCGATCTCGACCTTCTCCTCCTCCGTGTAACCGGTGAGCTCGATGATCTCCATGCGGTCGCGGAGCGGCCCGGGGATCGTGTCGAGCTGGTTCGCGGTGGCGATGAAGAGCACCTTCGACAGGTCGAAAGGCACGCCCAGATAGTTGTCGCGGAACGTCGAGTTCTGCTCGGGGTCGAGCACTTCGAGGAGCGCCGAGGCCGGGTCACCCTGGATGCCGTGGCCGAGCTTGTCGATCTCGTCGAGCATCAGCACTGGGTTCCGCGTACCGGCCTTCTTCAGCGCCTGCACGACGTTGCCCGGCAGCGCGCCGATGTAGGTTCGGCGGTGACCGCGGATCTCGGCCTCGTCGTGCACGCCGCCCAGGCTCGTGCGCTGGAACTTGAGGCCCAGCGATCGCGCGATGCTCTGGCCGAGCGAGGTCTTGCCCACGCCCGGCGGGCCGACGAAGCACAGGATGGGGCTGCGGCCCTCGGGATTGAGCTTGCGCACGGCGAGGTACTCGACGATGCGCTTCTTGATCTTTTCGAGGCCGTAGTGGTCGGCGTCGAGGATGCCGCGCGCTCGCTCGATGTCGATCGACTCGTCGTCGAGCTTAGACCACGGCAGCGCGATCAGCGTGTCGAGGTAGGTGCGCGCCATCGAGTACTCGCCGCTCGCCTCGTTCATTCGCTCGAGGCGCTTGAGTTCCTTGCGCGCGTGTTCCTCGATGTCGGGCGGCATGCCGGCCTTCGTGATCGCCTCGCCGAGCTCGGCGATCTCCTCGCCGCCGGACTCGTCGCCGAGTTCCTTCTGGATCTGCCGCATCTGCTCGCGCAGCAGGATCTCGCGCTGGCGGTCGTCGATCGCCTCCTTGGTCTGCTGCTCGATCTGGCGCGAGAGCTTCAGCACCTCGACGCGCCGCGTGAGGTGGCCGGAGACCGCCTCGAGGCGGTCGCGCACGTCCACGGTCTCGAGGAGCGCCTGCTTTTCCGCGGGCTTCACGTCGAGGAAGCTCGCGACCATGTCGGCGAGCGCAGTGGGGGACTCCATCGCCTGCACGCTGTTTGCGAGCTCGGCGGGTGCCTGGGGCAGCAGGGAGATGGCCTCGACGGCCTTCTGCTTCAGGTAGAGGGTGCGGGCCTCGACCTCGGGGTGAGTCGCGCCGGTGTCGGCGAGGTACTCGACGCGCGCGACGAGGTACGGGAAGCCCGCGACCCGGTCGAGCACGCGGAAGCGCCGCTCGCCCTGGCACACCAGGTGGTGAGTGCCGTCGGGTGCGGTGATGTAGCGGATGATGCTCGCAGCCGCGCCGACCCGGTGCAGGTCGTCGAAGCCCGGGTCCTCGGTCTGCGGGTCCTTCTGCAGCAGGAACCCGACCCTGGCCTCGGTGCGCACGGCCTCCTGCGCACCGGCGACCGTCTTCTCGCGCTTGATGGCGACCGGCAGCACCACGCCCGGGAACATCACCATGTTCCTCACGGGCAGGACGATCAGCATGTCGTCCGGCAGTCCGGGGGCCTGCGTGGTATCGCTGGCCGGGGCGGTCGTCGGGGTCTCGTTCGTGTTCATCCGTTTACCTCTGCCCGGTCAGCGCCGGGCCAGGAGAAGCTGCAGGAGGCCATTCGAGAGGTCCTGGGCCGTGAGTTCCCACGACCCGGCGGGCAGGGCCAGGCGCCGCTCGAAGCGGCCGTAGGGGATCTCGAGGCGATGGATCGCCGCGGTGCTCCACTGGGCCGGGTGCCGCCGCTCCCCGCGGACGATCAGCTCCCCCGGCGCCAGCACGAGCTCGACGCGGTCTGCCGGCACGCCCGGCAGCGCCACCTCGACCAGGATCTCCTCCCCACGCGAGTGGACGTCCACGGGCGGCTCCCAGCGCGGACGCGCGTCACCGGCGGCGAGCCGGAAGAACTGCCGCTGCATGCGTTCGGCCCGCTCGAGCAGGTCGACCGCTTCGGCCCACAGGAGCGGGCCCTGGTTACGTCGATGTGCCATCGGTCCACCGTGGTGATCCCATGGGCGCGAGGTGGGGGCGGCAGGGCCGGACTCAATGGCAGGGGGCCGGCGAGGTCGCGCGGACGACGGATGGATTAGCCAGCAAAAATTGACGGCGACGCGACTTCATGGGGAAATCCCGGCGCGCCTATCAAGCAGGACTTGAGTAATGCCCGCCAGCCCGAAGCCGCCGTCCGAAAGGTTCGACGCCGAGTTCTACCGTCGCCACTACATCAGCCGGCGCACGCGTGTGGTGACGCGCAAGGAGATGGCGCGCCGGGCCGACCTGGTCGCGGCGTTCGTCCGTCACGGCGAGTTGCGGGTCCGCTCGATCCTCGACGTCGGCTGCGGTCTCGGGCTCATGCGCGATCAGCTCGAGCGCCACTTTCCCCACGCCCGCTACACCGGACTCGAGGTGAGCGAGTACCTCTGCCGGCGGTTTGGGTGGGAGCAGGGATCCGCGGCGACCTACGACCCCGGCCGCAGCTTCGACCTCGTGATCTGCTACGACGTCCTGCAGTACCTCGAGACCCGCACGGCGGCGGCCGCGCTTCGCAACCTCGGTCGCCTGTGCCGCGGGGTCCTGCACTTCGGGGCGCTCACCCGCGAGGACTGGGAACTGTACTGCGACCAGCGCAACACCGACCGCGACGTGCACATGCGGCCGGGCCTCTGGTACCGGCGACGGCTGGCCCCGGCGTTCATCAATGCTGGCTCGGGCATGTTCGTGCGCCGGGGCGCCCCGGTGCACCTCTGGGAGCTCGACCAGGTCGAGGTGCTGCGCTGAGTCCGCAACGGGGCGCCCCGGGCTGTACAATGCGGCCCCTTGCATGGCCCCCCGGTTCCACTGATGCGCCTCACTCCGTCGCGGCTACTCCTGCCGGCGCTGCTCTTGCTCGGCCTGTCGGGTTGCGGCACGACCCGTTCGTGCGGCGGCAACGAGGATTACCTCAAGGCCGAGGAACGGCCGTTGCTGCAGCTGCCGCCGAGCATGGCCTCGAGCGAGCGCGTCAAGCCGATCGTGATCCCGCCGCTGGCACCGGACGCCCAGAAGCTCGATCCCGAGCCGCGCTGTCTCGACTTTCCGCCGCCGTACTTCGGCCGCAAGCCGCCGCCCGCGAAGCCTGTAGCCCCCGCCGTGTCGACGCCGCCGGCCGCGCCGGCTGAATCCGATACACCACCCGAGCCGAAGCCCGAGTAACCGCCGCACTGCTCGCGGACCCGCCGCCCCGGCCCCGAATGCAGAGTTCCGCCCCGTGAGAAACACCTCGCTCCTGAGCGGCATCAGCCTTGCCCCCGGCACGCTGCGCGCCGTCCTGCTCGATCGCCTGACGCGGTCGCTCGGCAAGCACCCCGACACCGCCACCCAGCGCGACATCTACGACGCGCTCTCGCTCGCCGTGCGCGAGGAACTCGCCGCCCGCTGGCTCGCGACCCAGCGCCGCGTCTCCCAGGCCGACGTGAAGCGCATCTGTTACCTCTCGGTCGAGTACCTGCTCGGCCGCACGCTCGTGAACGGCCTCTCGGCGCTCGACGGCGAGCTCGTTCAGGAAGCACGCGAGGCACTGCAGGAGCTCGGCTTCGATCTGGACCAGGTTGCGCAGGAAGAGATCGACCCGGGCCTCGGCAACGGCGGCCTCGGCCGCCTCGCCGCGTGCTTCGTCGACTCGCTCGCGACTCTGCAGTACCCCGCGGTCGGCTACGGCATCCGCTACGACTACGGCATCTTCACGCAGGCGATCGACGAGGACGGCCGCCAGCGCGAGATCGCCTCGAGCTGGCTCAGGCAGCGCAGCCCCTGGGAGATCCCGCGTGACGACGCGCGCTATGTGGTGCGCTTCGGCGGGCGCTGCGTCGCGAGCCAGGACCCTCAGGGCCGCACGCGCTACCGCTGGGTCGACACGCAGAACATCTGGGCCGTCGGTTTCGACCAGCTGATTCCCGGCAACCGCAGCCCCACCGTCAATCACCTGCGCCTCTGGGCCGGACGTGCGATCGCCCCGTTCAACGTCGAGGCGTTCAATGCCGGCCGGCACGCGGAAGCCTCGGTGGAGGACGTCGACGCGAAGAACGTGTCGCGCATCCTCTATCCGGACGACACCACGCCGCAGGGCAAGGAGCTGCGCTTCAAGCAGCAGTACTTCTTCGTGAGCGCGAGCCTGCAGGACATGCTCGCGCAGCAGTTCGCCGAGGGCCGCGTGCTCGAGTCGCTGCCGGACTCGATCGCAATCCAGCTGAACGACACCCATCCGGCGCTCGCGATCCCCGAGCTCATGCGGCTCCTGATGGACGAGCACGAGATGGAGTGGGAGCGCGCGTGGGACATCACGCGACGCGTGTTCGCCTACACGAACCACACGCTCCTGCCCGAGGCGCTCGAGGTGTGGCCGGTGAGCTTCTTCGAGCGGATCCTGCCGCGCCATCTGCAGATCATCTACCTCGTCAACCGCGCGCTCCTTGAAGAGGTATCGGCCCGACACCCGAGCGATCACGATCGCCGCCAGCGCATGTCGCTCATCGACGAGGGGCACGGCCGGCAGGTGCGCATGGCCCACCTCGCAGTCATGGCGAGCCACACGGTGAACGGCGTGGCAAAGCTGCATTCGGAACTGATGAAGCGGACGATCTTCACGGACTTCGCCGAGCTCTACCCGGACCGCTTCACCAACGTCACAAACGGCATCGCCGTACGTCGCTGGCTCAAGCAGTCGAATCCCGGGCTCTCGGCGCTGCTGACCGAGCGGCTCGGGCACGCCTGGGAGAACGACCTCGAGGAGCTCGAACGGCTGCGCTGGGCGGCGGACGATCCGGAGTTCCGCGCCCGCTTCGCCGCGATCAAGGTCGACAACAAGCGCCGGCTCGCGCAGGTGATCCAGCGCCGCGTCGGGGTGGAGGTCGACCCGGCCTCGCTCTTCGACGTGCAGGTGAAGCGCATCCACGAGTACAAGCGGCAGCTGCTCAACCTGCTGTACGTCGTGACACGCTACAACCGCATCCGCGCCAACCCGAAGGGCGACTTCGTGCCGCGCACGGTGGTATTCGCGGGCAAGGCTGCGCCCGGCTACGTGATGGCGAAGGGCATCATCAAGCTCATCAACAACGTGTCGCGGGTCGTAAATGCCGACAAGGCGGTCCGCGGCCGCCTGAAGCTGGTGTTCCTGCCCGACTACGACGTCTCGCTCGCACAGTCGATCATGCCGGCGGCGGACCTTTCCGAGCAGATCTCCACGGCCGGCATGGAGGCGTCGGGCACGGGCAACATGAAGCTGTCGCTGAACGGCGCGCTCACCATCGGCACGCTCGACGGCGCCAACATCGAGATCCGCGAGCAGGTCGGCGCGGAGAACATGTTCATCTTCGGGCTCACGGCCGACGAGGTCGCGGCCTACCGGCGTCGCGGCTACTCGCCCTCGGACGTCGCGCGCGCCAACCCCGAGCTCCTGGAGACGCTGGAACTCATCGACTCGGGCCACTTCTCGCCGGGCAACCTCGCCGACGGCAAGCCGATCGTCGATCGCCTGCTGAGCGTGGGCGAGCCGTTCTTCGTGCTGGCGGACTTCGCGGCCTACGCCGCGGCGCAGGATGCCGTGGACGCGCTGTACCGCCAGCCGGAAGAGTGGCAGCGCACGGCCGTGATCAACACGCTCAGCATGGGGATCTTCTCGAGCGACCGCAGCATCCGCGAGTACGCGCAGCGGATCTGGCGCATCAAGCCGGTGATTTAGGAAAGGGGACAGTCCCCTGTTTCCGCTAGACTGTTGAGGTGGCCGCAAAACGCACTCTTTCCCCCGCGGACATCGACGCGCTGGTCCACGCCCGCCACCCCGAGCCGCGCTCGCTGCTCGGTTACCATGAGGTCGCGCGCAAGGGGGAGCAGCCGCTGTGCCTCGTCCGCGTGCTCGAGCCCGACGCCGTCGCCGTCGAGATCCGCTGGGACGACGGCGAGCCCGCGGCGCCGCTCGCGCCGATGCACGCGGCGGGACTCTTCGAGGGCCGCGTGCCTTACCGGCGTCCGCTCGAGCCCTACCGGCTGCACGTCCGGTATCGCGACGGCCACGAGCTCACCAAGCACGACCCCTACTTCTTCGCTCCGCAGCTGTCGGACTTCGACCTGCACCTCTTCGGCGAAGGCAACCACCACGGCATTTACTACAAGCTCGGCGCGCACCCTACGTCCCTCGACGGCCTCGCGGGCACGCGATTCGCCGTCTGGGCGCCGAACGCCGAGCGCGTGAGCGTCGTCGGGCCATTCAACCTCTGGGACGGCCGGCGTCACGCGATGCAGGCGCGGGGCGGCTCCGGCATCTGGGAGATCTTCATCCCGGGCGTCGGGTCGGGCACCGCGTACAAGTACGAGCTGCGCGCGAAGGACGGCCGCACGTTCCTCAAGGCGGATCCCTACGGTTTCGCGATGGAGCTCCGGCCGGCGAACTGCTCGGTGGTCGCCTCGCTCGACGGCCACGAGTGGGGCGACGAGGCGTGGATGCGCGATCGCGCGTCCTGCAACCCGCTCACCCGGCCGATCAACATCTACGAGCTGCACCCGGGCTCATGGCGCCGCGACTACGCCCGCAAGCCGCCATTCCTGAACTGGCGCGAGCTCGCCGACGAGCTGATCCCCTACCTACTCGACACGGGCTTCACGCACATCGAGCTGATGGGCGTGGCCGAGCACCCGTTCGACGGCTCCTGGGGCTATCAGGTCGTGGGCTACTACGCGCCGTCCTCCCGCTTCGGGACGCCGCAGGACTTCATGCACTTCGTCGACCGCTGCCACCAGGCCGGCATCGGCGTCATCATCGACTGGGTCCCGGCGCACTTTCCGCGCGACGACCACGGGCTCGCCTGGTTCGACGGCACGGCGCTCTACGAGCACGCCGACCCGCGGCTCGGCGAGCATACGGACTGGGGCACCAAGATATTCAATTACGGCCGCCACGAGGTGCGTAACTTCCTGGTGGCGAACGCGCTGTACTGGCTCGACCAGTACCACGTCGACGGCCTGCGCGTGGACGCGGTCGCCTCGATGCTCTACCTCGACTACAGCCGCCAGCCCGGGCAGTGGATCCCGAACCGCTACGGCGGGCGCGAGAACCTCGACGCGATCGATTTCCTCAGGCAGCTCAACACCGCGGTTGGCCGCTACCACCCGGGCGCCCTCAGCTTCGCCGAGGAGTCGACGGCCTTCCCCGGCGTCACGAGGCCCGTGCACCTCGGCGGCCTCGGTTTCCACTTCAAGTGGAACATGGGCTGGATGAACGACATGCTGCGTTACGCGGCGTTCGACCCGGTGCACCGGCGTCACCATCACTCCCTCGTCACCTTCTCCTTCATGTACGCGTGGTCCGAGAACTTCGTGCTCCCGATCTCTCACGACGAGGTCGTCCACGGCAAGGGCTCGCTGCTCGACAAGATGCCGGGCGACGAGTGGCAGAAGCGCGCGAACTACCGCTGGTTCCGCGCGTACATGACGGCGCACCCGGGCAAGAAGCTGCTCTTCATGGGCAGCGAGTTCGGCCAGTGGCATGAATGGCGCGACGAGCACTCGATCGACTGGCACCTGCTCGAGGACCCGAAGCATGCCGGGCTGCAGCAGCTGAACCGCGACCTCAACCGCATGTACGCCGACCTGCCGGAGCTGCACGCCGGCGACTCGGACCCGGCCGGGTTCGGCTGGATCGACCTGCACAACGCCGACCAGAGTGTGTGGGCGTTCCTGCGTCGCGACCCGTCGCACCCGGGGTCCCCGCCGATCGTGTGCGTCTTCAACGCGACGCCCGTGCCGCGCGACGACTACTGGCTCGGCGTGCCGGAGCCGGGCAGGTATCGCAAACTGCTCGATACCGACGCCGTTGCGTACGGTGGCTCGGGCTACTCGACCGCGGATCGCGTCACCACCGACGAGCACTCGGTCCACGATCAGCCGTTCCGGCTGCGGCTCGCGCTGCCGCCGCTGTCCGCCCTGTTCCTGCGCGTCGAGCGCTGATCCCCTCGTGGAGCGGCGCCCCTTCGGCCAGACCGGCCTCAGCGTGCCCGTGCTCGGGTTCGGAGCGATGCAGGTCGGCGACCCGCGCGTGCCCGAGGACCATGCCGCGCGACTGCTGAACGAGGCGCTCGACCTCGGGCTCACTCTCATCGACACGGCACGCTCCTACGGACTCTCCGAGGAGCGCATCGGTCGCCATCTCGCGCACCGCCGCGGCGAGTTCGTGCTCTCGACGAAGGTCGGCTATGGCGCCGAAGGCCTGCGCGACTGGACCTACGACTGCGTCGTGGCCGGGGTCGAGGCTGCCTGCAATCGTTTACATACGGACGTGATCGACATCGTGCATCTACACTCGTGCGATCTCGATCGGCTCGAGTCGGGTGAGGTTGTGGAGGCTCTCGAGGACTGCCGCCGCGCGGGGAAGCTCCGCGTCGCCGCGTACTCCGGCGATTCGGCGGCGCTGCGCTACGCGATCGCGCTCGGCGCCTTCGGCAGCGTGCAGGCGTCCGTCAACCTATGCGACCAGGAAGCTCTGCCGGCGCTGACCGAGGCGCAGGCCTGCGGGCTCGGCACGATCGCCAAGCGGCCGCTCGCGGGACAGCCGTGGCGTGCAATCGAGCCCTCGCCCGAGCCGGTCCACCGCGAGTACGCCCGGCGTTTCGACGTCCTGCGCGGCGAGCCGGGCTTCGACGCCGCCGACCTCGAGGCCCTGGCCTTGCGGTTCGCCGCATTCTCGCCGGGCGTGGACTGCGCCATCGTCGGCGGCACGAGCCTCGGGCACGTCGCGAAAAACGCGGCCTCGGTCGCGGACGGTCCGCTCGCTCCGTCGCAGCATTCCGCCATCCGGGCGGCATTCGCCCGTCACGGCGCCGGCTGGCCCGGACTCGTGTGACCATGCAGGCATCCGCACCCGAAGAATTCGTCCCTGGCCCGACGCTCGAGGCCGGCTCGCCGCAGCCGCTCGGCGCGAGCCTCGGCTCCCGCGGCGTGAACTTCGCCGTCTTCTCGGCGCACGCTGAGCGCGTCGAGCTCTGCCTGTTCGACGCGGCGGGACGCGAGACCGCGCGCCTGCCGCTCCCCTCGCGCACGGGCGACATCTGGCACGGGCTGCTGCCGAAGGAATTCGGCGGCGCGGGAACGCTCTACGGGTACCGCGTGCACGGCCCGTACCAGCCCTTCGAGGGCCACCGCTTCAATCCGGCCAAGCTGCTGGTCGACCCGTGCGCCACCGCGCTCGTGGGCGACCTCAGCTGGCACCCGTCGCTCAACGGCGCGGAGGCGGGCAGCGACTGGCTGCCGGACGGCGAGGACAGCGCACCCAACGTGCCGAAGTGCCGCGTCGTCGACCCGCGGTTCGACTGGGGCAAGGTGCGCGCACCGAACGTGCCGTGGCGCGACACGATCATCTACGAGCTGCACGTCAAGGGATTCACGCAGCGCCATCCCGCCGTTCCGGAGCGGCTGCGGGGCAAGTACCTCGGGCTCGCCGAGCCGGCGGTGATCGACTACCTGAAGAAGCTCGGCGTCACGACGCTCGAGCTCATGCCGGTGCAGGCGTTCGCTAGCGAGGAATTCCTGGTCCGCAAGGGGCTCGGCAACTACTGGGGGTACAACCCGCTCGCGTGGTTCGCGCCCGACGCGCGCTACGCGGTCGACGACCCGGTAGTCGAGTTCAAGACGATGGTCCGCGCGCTGCACGAGGCCGGCCTCGAGGTCGTGCTCGACGTGGTCTTCAACCACACGGCGGAAGGCAACGAGCTCGGGCCGACGCTGAGCCTGCGAGGTTTCGACAACCTGGCCTACTATCGCCTCGTCCACCAGAACCGCGCGCACTACAAGAACCTCACGGGCTGCGGCAACACCGTGAGCTTCGACGACCCGGCCGTGCGCGCGCTCGTCATCGACTGCCTGCGCTACTGGACCGAGGAGATGCGCGTCGACGGCTTCCGCTTCGATCTCGCGACCGTCGTCGGGCGGGATCCGAGCGGCTTCAACCGCAACTCGCCGTTCTTCGCTGCGCTGCGCTCCGACCCGGTCCTCGCCTACGTGAAGTTGATCGCCGAGCCCTGGGACGTGGGGCCCGGCGGCTACCAGCTGGGGCACTTTCCCGCCGGCTGGTCGGAGTGGAACGACCGCTATCGCGACACCGTGCGCGCGTTCTGGCGCGGCGACCGCGGCCTCACGGGGGCGTTCGCCGAGCGTTTCGCCGGGTCGAGCGACCTGTTCCGCGAGCACGGGCGCAAGCCGACCGCGGGCGTCAACTTCATCACGGCGCACGACGGCTTCACGCTCGCGGACCTCGTCGCCTACAACGACCGCCACAACGAGGCGAACCAGGAGAACGGCGCCGACGGACACTCGCACAACCTGAGCTGGAACTGTGGCGTCGAAGGGCCGACCGCGGACGCCGCGGTGCTCGAGCTGCGCGCGCGCCAGGTGCGCAACTTCCTCGCCACGCTTCTGCTCTCGCAGGGCGTGCCGATGCTGCTCGCGGGCGACGAGTTCGGCCGCACGCAGCAGGGCAACAACAACGCCTACTGCCAGGACAACCCGCTCACGTGGGTCGACTGGAGCCTCGCCGAACGCAATGCCGCGCTGCTCGAATTCGCGCGCCAGCTCATCGACCTGCGCCGGTCGCGCCTCTGGCTGCGGCGCGACACGTTCCTCAAGGGCACGCGGCGCGGCGCCCACGCGAAGGACGTGACGTGGCTGCACGCTTCGGGCCGGGAGATGACGGACGCGGACTGGAACGACGTTCGCCTGCGCTCGATCGCCGTCCACATGGACGGCGCACCCTCGCGCTCCGCGGGTGCCGGCGACCTGCTCGTCGTGTTCAACGCCGACGACTCGCCAGCCGGCTTCGTGCTCCCCGGGCCGCCCGAGGGTTCCTCTTGGCAGGTGTTGTTCGACACGGCGGGCGCCATCGCTGCCGAGGCGGCGCCGCGACTCGGCCAGGGGGAAGTGCTGCGCGTCGGAGGGCGCAGCACGGTACTCCTCGAGTCGGCGCCTAAGTAGTCACCGCGGCACCCTTGCGGCCACCGGTCAGCTCAGGCATCGTCGCGACCCCCACGCCGAACCCAACCATGCTCGACTCACTTCTCGACCAGCTCGCCCGACAGAGTGGCATCGGCGACGCATACCACAACTGGCGCGGCGACCTGATGTGGGTCAGCCCGGCGACGAAGCAGGCCATCCTCGGTGCGATGGGATGCCCGACGTCCGATCCCGCGGCGATCGAGCAGGTACTCGCGGATCGCGAGGCAGCGCGCTGGCGCTCGCCGCTCGCGCCGGTGGCAGTGGTGCATCCAGGCCGGTTCACGGTGTCGCTCGCGCTTGCGGCCGACGAGCTGGACCGCCCGCTCGATTGGCAGGTGAGCCTCGAGGGCGGCGGAGTGCGCCGCGGTTCCGTGCGTCCCGCGGAGCTCGCCGAACTCGAGCGGGGCGAACTCGGGGGACGCTCGTACTCGAGGCGGGCGCTGCCGCTGCCCGAGGATCTTCCGCACGGCTACCACGGCTTCGCTTTGTCGCAGGATGGCCGCCCCATTGCGGAATGCGCACTCGCCGTCGCGCCGCGGGGCTGCTTCGAGCCCGTTGCGCTGCGCGAAGGACGGCGTCTGTGGGGCGTCGCCGTGCAGCTCTACACGCTCCGTTCGCGGCGCAACTGGGGCATGGGGGATTTCGCCGACCTCGAGAACGTCGTTCGCGGCAGCGCTTCGGTCGGTGCGGCGTTCGTGGGATTGAACCCGCTGCACGCGCTGTTCCCCGGCAACCCGTGGCACTTCAGTCCGTACAGCGCATCGTCGCGGCAGTTCCTGAACGTGCTCTACATCGCGGTCGAGCAAGTGCCCGACTTCGCGGAATGCGACGAGGCCCGCGCGCGAGTCGCGGCTCCGGAGTTCCAGGCCAGGCTGGAGCGGCTGCGCGCCACGCGCAACGTCGACTACCCCGGCGTGGCCGACGCCAAGCTTCCGTTGCTGCGCCAGCTGCACCAGCACTTCCGCCGCGCGCATCTTGCGCACGGTACGCCGCGTGCGGCCGCATTTCGCGCCTACGTCGCCGAGCGTGGCGAAGCGCTGCAGCTGCACGCGCTGCACGACGCGATCTACGATCACCTCGCCGCGCAGGACCGTGGCCGCTACTGGGGCTGGCCGGTCTGGCCGGAGGATCTCAGGGATCCGCGACATTCGGGAGCGAAGGCCTTCGCCGAGGCGCACGCGGAGTCGGTCGAATTCCATGCGTGGCTGCAGTGGATCGCCGAGGCGCAGCTCGCTTCCGTGCAGCGCGCCGCACGCGACCTCGGCATGCCGATCGGCCTCTACGGCGACTACGCTGTCGGCGTGAACCCGAGCGGCTCGGAGACCTGGTCCGACCAGGCGCTCTACCGAATGGGTGCGGGGGTCGGCGCGCCGCCGGACGCGCTGGCGCTCAAGGGCCAGGACTGGGGCATTCCGCCGCAGGATCCGAACGTGCTCGTCGCGGAGGCGTACCGCCCGTTCCGCAGCCTCATCGCGGCCAACATGCGTCACTTCGGCGCGCTGCGCCTCGATCACGTGATGGCGCTATTCCGCCAGTGGTGGGTGCCGGTGGGGCTCGGTGCGACCGACGGTGGCTACGTGCACTACCCGCTCGATGACCTGATGTCGGTGCTCGCGCTCGAGAGCGAGCGCCACGCCTGCCTCGTCGTCGGCGAGGACCTCGGCACCGTGCCGCCGGAGATGTCGCATGCGATGAGCGAGCGGGCGGTGTATTCCTATCGCGTCCTGCTGTTCGAGAAGCACGCGGATGGCTCGTTCCGCCGGCCCGATGAATACCCGCGCCGCGCGATCGCCACGGTCACCACGCACGACCTGCCGACGCTCGGTGGCTACTGGTCGGGCAACGACATCGAGCTGCGCACGCGGCTAGCGCTCTATCCAGGCGAGGACGCCCGTCGCCAGGTCCTCGAGGAGCGCATGCGAGACCGCGAGGCGCTGCTCGTTGCGCTCGAGCGCGAAGGGCTCCGTCCTGAACCCCGCGACGGTGGTTACAGCGAGGCGATCGCACTCGCCATACAGGTCTATCTCGCACGCAGCGCGGCGGCGCTCGTGGTGCTGCAGGCCGAGGACCTCCTCGGGATGATGCACCCGGTCAACGTGCCGGGCACCAGCGAGGAGCACGCCAACTGGCAGCGCAAGATGACCTGGGACCTCGAGGAAGTCTTCGCGAGCGAGTACGTGCGCCGAGTGCTCGCGCACGTGAACGCCGCCCGCCAGGGCTGACTTTCCGGAACGCAACCCGCCTGCGTGGCGCCAGCGCCACATCCGTAGCATCCGCAGGATGTATACGTTTGCAGCACATTGCATGTATTGCGCCACCTTTTTAGCATCCAGTGTTGGAGTGTTACTACACCTACCAATCCAGGGGACACACCGTGGCCATGCATGCTAAAGCCGGCTCCAAGCGGGCCGATGACAGTCTGATTACGCACATCTCGCCGACGCGCAGCACGGCGCTGTCGATCGCCGTCGCCATCGCGCTGGGTCTCCCGGCCGTCGGCTTCGCGCAGCAGACGCCGGCGCCGGACCCGGTCTCGGCAAAGGCCGAGGCCGAGACGGAACTCGAGGAAGTCATCGTCACCGGAATCCGCGCCGGCATCCAGGACGCGATCCAGGTCAAGGCGGACCTGCAGAGCATCGCCGAAGTCATCTCGGCCGAAGACATCGGCAAGCTGCCCGACACCAGCATCGCGGACGCGATCGCGCGCATGCCTGGCATCACGACGCAGCGCGCCGAAGGCCGCTCCTCCGCGATCAGCCTGCGTGGTACCGACCCGGGCTTCACCACCGGCCTCATGAACGGCCGCGAGCAGGTGAGCACCGGCGACAACCGCGCCATCGAGTACGACCAGTACCCGGCCGAGCTCATCAACGCGGTCGTGGTCTACAAGACGCCCGACTCGAACATCGTGGGGCAGGGCCTCGCCGGCACGATCGACCTGCGCACGATCCGTCCGCTCGACTACGGCAAGCAGGCCCTCGTGCTCAACATCCGCGGCGAGCAGAACTCGCAGGGCGACGACCTCGGTGCGAATTCCGACGACATGGGTTACCGCGCGAGCTTCTCGTGGGTCGACCAGTTCATGGACGGCAAGCTCGGCATCGCGCTCGGCTTCGCCCGCCTCGACTCGCCGATCGCCACCAAGGGCTTCGGTACCTACGAGCCGTGGAACCCGAACGGCACCAACTCGGCGAACGTCGATCCGGGCGTCCCGGCGGATGCCTACACGACGAACGGCATGAAGGTCCGCGCGGACATGGGTGACACGCTGCGCGACGGCTACCTCGCCACCATCGAATACCGGCCGACGGACAGCTACGGCACGATCCTCGACCTGTACTACACGGACATGTCTCAGACCAACAACGCGCGCAGCCTCGAGGTGAACCTCGGCGGCTACCCGGCGCCTTGCTGTGACGGTCCGTTCCCGCCGAACACGATCTTCGGCTACTCGAACCCGACGATCCGCAACAACACGGTCACAGCCGGCAACCTGAACACGGTCGTGCCGCTCGCGCGCAACTTCCTGTTCCTGACCGACGACCAGATCTTCTCCGCCGGCTGGCTGAACGAGTTCCAGCTGAACGACCAGTGGCGGTTGCTCGCGGATCTGAGCTATTCGAAGGCCGAGCGCAAGCAGCGCCAGTGGGAGACCAACGCCCAGTACGCGCCGCAGACCACGAACCCGAACCTGCCGCGAAACATCTACGACAATGGCGTGTTCAAGCTGCGCTCGAGCGACATGTCGTCGCTCACGTTTGGCCTCGACTACGCGGACCCGACGAAGGTGCAGGTCGGCCCGACGATCTACGGCGCCGGCTACAGCAAGAAGCCGGAGGTCACCGACGACCTCACGTCGCTGCGCGTGGACGCGGTTCGAGAGGGCGAGCTGTGGTGGTTTGCCACCACGTCGTTCGGCCTCAACTACAGCGACCGCAAGAAGGACAAGATCGGTCCGGAAGCGGGCCTCGGCACGATCGACAACAAGTACTACCAGATCGCCGACAACGCGCTGCTGAGCCCGACGAACCTGAACTACGCCGACGCCGGCAAGGCGCTCGCCTGGCAGGTCAAGTCGGTGCTGCGCGACTACTACAACCCGATCGTGTACGGGAACCCGGAGACGCTGCCGTACCTGGCGCCCAAGTACTGGGACGTCGAGGAAGAGGTGTGGACCGGCTACCTGCGCGGCGACCTCGACCACGTGCTCTCGGACGCCGTCACCCTGAAGGGCAACATCGGCCTGCAGGTGATCTACTCCGACCAGAGCTCGGGTTCGTACCAGGTCGACAATGCCTACACGTCCGCGCAGGACGTGTTCCGCGTGTCGGGCGGCACGAGCTATACGGACGTGCTGCCGCAGGTCAACCTGATATTCGAACTGCAGGATCAGCAGAACGTGCGCTTCGCCGTGTCGCAGCAGATGGCCCGTGCGCGCATGGACCAGCTCAAGGCCACGAATGAAGTCGGTTACGACGCGGCCACCGGCATCCCGGGCGGCAGCGGCGGCAACCCCGAGCTCGACCCGTGGCGCGCCTGGGCCGTCGACCTGGCCTACGAGAAGTTCTTCTACGACTTCAAGGGCTACGTGTCGGCCGCCACGTTCTACAAAGACCTGACGAGCTACATCTACGCGCAGACGGATCCGAACTACGACTACTCGGACCTTCTCGCCACGATCCCGCCGGGCTACTTCGCCCCGGGCGTGGTGCCGAAGACCACGGGTAACTTCACGCGTCCGGTGAACGGCCAGGGCGGTTACCTGTTCGGCCTCGAGTTCGCGGCGCAGGTGCCGTTCGACATGTTCCACGACGCGCTCGAGGGCTTCGGCTTCGGCTTCAGCTACGCCTACACCGACAGCGACATCGAGATCGAGGGCGTGGTGACCGGCTCGCCGTCGAGCAACATCCCGCTGCCGGGCCTGTCTGAGAACGTCTGGAACGCGACGCTGTACTACGACCTGCACGGCTTCGCGGCCCGCATCGCGACGCGCTACCGCTCGGAGTACATCGGCGAGGTGACGAACTTCGCAAACGACCGTGCGCTGCGCTACGTCGACGCGGACCAGATCACCGACCTGCAGGTGAGCTACCTGTTCAGCGAAGGTACCTTCGAGGGGCTGCAGCTGCTGTTCCAGGTCAACAACCTGACCAACGAGCCGTACATCGCGTACTCGCAGAACAAGGCCCGCATGCTGGACTACCAGGAGTACGGCACCCAGTACCTGCTGGGCCTCAACTACTCCTTCCACTAACCACCACCACGGACCCGGCCGGCGCTCGCGCCGGTCCGGTCATCCGGGACCTCGAAGCCCCCGTCGGTCCGCCGCCGGGGGCTTTTTTCTTTGGCGGGATTCCCCGCGTGCAAACCGCGGACAAATTGGCGATTTGCAACAAGAAAAGAGCTGTTGGGAGAGCTCATGGCGCGGCTACCGTGGCCTTCTCAAAACGCTTGACGATATACGGCATAGCCGTATACAAAGACGATGTTCACATTCGTCGAAACACGGCTCTTTTCACTTCTGATCCGCGAGTACCTGGATGATCAGGAATACGCGTTGCTGCAGTCCGCACTGATGGCGGATCCAGACGCAGGTGCGGTGGTTCCGGGAACCGGAGGGGTCCGCAAGCTGCGCTGGGCGGCGAGAGGGCGTGGAAAACGAGGTGGTTATCGCGTGATCTACTTCGTGCGTCGACAGCACGGCGTGATCTGGATGCTGACGATTTACCCAAAGAACGTGCGGGATGACGTGCCTGCGCACGTACTCAGGCAGATCCGCAAGGAAGTGGAAGATGGCTAGACGGAAGCGTGACGTCGGGCTCGAGATCCTCGTGGGCCTGCGCGAGTTGAAGTCAGGAAGGGCCGGCCGAATCGTCAACGTTCCCGACGTCGCGCTGACGCGAGGCAAGACGGGCCTCTCGCAGGCGAAGTTTGCCGCTCTGCTCGGTGTGTCGGTTCGTACACTTCAGGACTGGGAGCAGGGACGGCGGGTGCCCTCAGGAGCCGCCCGGACACTGATACTCGTTGCGGATCGGCATCCCGGAGTGCTGCTAGACGTCGCGTGAGCGAGAAGTCCACGGCACCTTTCAGTGGTGCGACCGGGCCTCCATCGTCGAGTCCGACCCGATCCCGCGCGACACGCTGCGCCACGCGAGAGCAGCGAGTGCGAGGCTCACCGCGCCGATCAGGAAGATCGCGCCCTTGTCCGCGACGCCATTCACGAACGTGCCGACGCCGAGACTCACGACCAGCTGCGGCAGCACGATCGACAGGTTGAACACGCCCATGTAGAGGCCGATGCGCGAGGCGTCGACCCGCTGCGACATGATCGAGAACGGCAGGCTCACGATCGCCGCCCAGCCGATGCCCATCAGTGCCATGAAGAGGTACAGCGTGGCGGCTCCATGCGCGAAGAGGTACACGCCGGCGAAGCCCGCGGCCATGACCGCGAGGCAGGCCGAGTGCACCCCCACCACGTCGTAGCGCTTCGCGAGCGGCAGCAGCACGAGTGCCGGCAGCGCGGCGGCCACCGCGTTCAGGGCGAGGAAGCTCGTCGAGAGCATGCGGCCTGTCGCGTCGCCGTCGAGGTCCGGGAAACGCTGCTGCACGAACGCGATCATGTAGACGAACATCGTCTGCACGCCGATCCAGCTCAAGGCATTCGCCGCGAGCACCTTGCGGAAGTCGGTCAGGTCCTGGCGGGCGAACTCGGCGCCGCGGCTCTGCGCCGTGAGCGTCTGCCAGAAGAGGAACAGAGTGAGCACGGCCGTGATCACCTCGAGCCACAGGCCGGGCGGCTGCACGCCGGCGAGCTTGAGCGCCATGGCGATCACGTTGTAGGCGAGGATGGCCCAAAGCGGGCGGATCAGGCCGAGCAGCTCGCCGAGACTCGTGCCCGAGCCCTTCGCGCCGGGCGCGTCGGCCGCCTCGGCGCCCGGCAGCACCCGCGGCTCCTCGACGAGCAGGGCCGGAATCACCGAAAAAAGCAGCACCAGCCCCGCGGCGAAGTAGATCAGCATGAAGTTGCCGAACACGGCCCCGATCGCGTAGGCCAGCACGCCGAACGACCCCGAGACCGTCTGCATCCAGGTGTAGCCGCGCGTGCGCGCGATGCCGTCCGGCGTGACGTCAGTGATGATCGAGCGCGTCGGGTTGAAGCTGACGTTGATCGAGAGGTCGAGCGCGAGCGCGACCGCGATCGCCACGCCGAGCAGCGCGTCGGGGCCGAGCGTCGCCGAGATCACGCCGATGTAGGGCAGGGCGAGGATCATCAGTGCGGCGAGGATGCCGCCAACGATGATGAACGGGCGCCGCCGTCCGCCCCAGAACCACACCCGGTCGCTCACGACGCCCACCAGCAGCTGGCCGATGATGCCGGCGAGCGGCCCGGCGGCCCAGACGAGGCCGATCTCGTGGATGTCGAGCCCGTACTTCGTCGAGAGGATCCAGCTCAGAACCGAGATCTGCACCGAGAGCGCGAACCCCATCGCGGTCGCCGGCAGCGTGAGCAGCACGAGGAACGGAGTCGACAGTCGTCGCTGCATGCCGAGCATTCGGGGTCTCCCGGTGGGTGTCTTGTTCTGCGGCCGGCCGGGAGCATTGGGCGCGGCGCGGGCGGTGTCAATCGAGACCGGCGGCGCGGCGCGAAGAGTGACTTCGGCACCGCGGGTCTGGTCCAATCCGCGGTGCATGGAGCACGGCAGTCCCACCGGTCCTGGAACCCCGCTACGCAGCCCGCGCGTCGCGCTGCGGCGGCTGCCGTTCGGGTCGGTCCGGCCGTCAGGCTGGCTGCTCGCGCAGATGCACCGCGACCTCGATTCGGGATTCGCGGGCTCCCTCGAGGAGCTCAGCGAACACGTTCGCCGCGACCTCTTTGGCCAGCGGCTCGCGGACTCCGCCGCGCACGCGGCGTGGTGGGATGCCGAATCGCGCGGCAACTGGCTGTGGGGCTACGTCATGCTCGCGAACCTCGCCCGCGCGGAGGGGCACGTTCGCCGGGCCGACGAACGCGTCGCGGCCCTGCGTGCCACGCAGGACCCGGACGGCTATCTAGGCATCCACGAGCAGGGGGCACGCTTCCCCACCGGTGGTGGCGAGAACGGCGAACTCTGGGCGCAGTCGCGGGCCCTCGCGGTGCTGCTCGCGCACCACGAGCTGACCGGTGATCCGGCGAGTCTCGACAGCGCTCGCCGCGCGGCCGACCTCACGGTCCGAAAGTACGGCGAGGGTCGCGGGCACTTCGGCCGCCACAGCTCGCAGGAAGACCGCACCGGGCTCACGCACGGCCTCTGCTACACAGACGCCATGGAGTCGCTGTGGGAGGCGACCGGCGACGACCGCTACCGCAGGTTCGCGCAGTGGCTGCTCGCCGACTTCGATCGCTGGCCCGTGCCATTCGGAAACGACGATCTGGCCGCCGCGAACCTCGCCGATCCGCAGCGCGCGCTGCGCGGCCATGCGGTCCACACGGTGGAGCACCTGCGTGCCGTCGCGTTCGCCTCTGGCGACGATGCGCGCCTCGCAGCGGCCCTGCGCAAGCTCTGCGCCAGCACGACACCAAGCGGCGCCGTGATCGGCGATGAGAGCCTGCACGGGCTGCCGGGGCCGACGGCCGGCTACGAGTACTGCACGCTGGTCGAGATGCTCTTCAGCCTCGCGCGCCTCGCGCAGCGAACGGCGGATCCCTCGCTCGGCGACTGGATCGAGCGGCTCACCTTCAACGCGGCGCAGGGCGCGCGGACCGCCGACGGCCGCGCGCTCGCCTATCTCTGCAGCGATACGCGGACCGACGCGCTCGCGAGCCGTCCCGACGCCTATTCCCTGCTCACCGGCCGGCACGGCCGCTTCAAGCTGTCGCCGACGCACGACGACGTCGCCTGTTGCTGCAATCCGAACTCGACGCGCCTGCTGCCGCATTACGTCGCCTCGCTATGGATGAAGCGGGTCGACTCTCCGGCCCTCGTGGCGATGGCGTACGGGGCCAGCGAGTTGCGGAGCTTCGTCGACGGCGCGGAGGTGACGATCGTCGAGGACACGGACTATCCCTTCGAGGACGAGGTCCGGTTCACCGTGAGCACCTCGTCGCCCGTACGGATGGCGCTCCTGCTGCGACGGCCGGCGTGGGCCGAAACCTGCGTGGTCGCCGGCGTCGCTGCCCGCGATCAGGACGGCTGGCTCGCGGTCGAACGCGAATGGGAGGGAGAAGTCACGTTCTCGCTGCGTTTCGGGACGCGGGTGCGCGCGGAGCGCTATCCCTGCGGTGAAATCGCCGTGCTGCGCGGACCGCTGCAGTTCGTGGAGCCCATTCGGCACGTCGAGCGAGACCTCGACATCCTGGAGCGCCCCGGATGGCCGGACCAGGAACTGCTGCCCGCGGACGTGAGCGTCGTCGCCGCGTCGCTGCTGGTGATCGACACGTCGGCTGCGGACTGCGGCTTCGAGGTGACACGCTTGGCGCAGGCCCACCCCGACGACCCGTGGCGAGCGTCACCGATTGCCCTCGAGCGGTCCGGCGTCCGCCTCGTACCGATGGGATGCGCGCCGCTCAGGCGCGCATCCTTCATTTCCCGAGCAGGAACCTGAGCGGCCGGTCGACGCGCAGGCGCCAGGATTTCTCCGAGTGCTCGGCGCCCTCGAACTTGAGGGTGATCCAGTTCTCGCCCTCGACGTAACCCGCCTTGCGTAGTAACTCGTCGGCGCGCCGCTGGTAGGACTCGTAGCCCGCATCGAGGGTGCCGGTGCCGAAGTCGAAGTAGTAGCGGTGCGTCGCCGGGTCCGGCAGGTGTGCGCCGAAGTCGTCGACCACGATGCCGTCGCCCGCCGGCCAGTGGGTGGAGACGCAGCCCGCGCCGCCAAACACGTCCGGGTACCGGCTCATCGCATACTGCGAGACGAGCCCGCCCATGCTCGAGCCCATGATGAACGTGTCGGCGCGGCCGGGCAGGGTGCGGTAGTTCGCGTCGATGAAGGGCTTGAGCTCGTCCACCAGGAACGCGAGGTAGCGTTCGGAGATGATCACCTCGGCCGGCACCCCGGACACGCCCGGCACGTTGAAGGTCACGTGGCCCTTCACCGCGCGCTGCGGCATGTACTCCTCGCGCCTGAGCGTGCTGTTCCAGACGCCGACGACGATCGCCTCGCGGATCTCGCCCTCTGCGATGAGCCGCGTCATGGTCTCGTCTACGCCCCAGTCGATACCGCCGTAGGACGTCGCGGGGTCGAAGATGTTCTGGCCGTCGTGCATGTAGAGGACGGGATAGCGCCTTTTCGTGTCCTTCGTGTAGCCCGGCGGCAGCCACACATCCACGTTGCGGGCGACGACGCGCTCGGACGGCAATGCCGGGTAGCGCAGCACCGTGCCCGTCACGCCCGGGCCCGTGACCGGAACCGTGTCCGGCACGGCCGCATGCACGGGGACCTCACCCATCAGCGCAATCATCGCCGGAACGATGGCGTGCCACCTCGTTCGCATCGCTTCAACCGAGCTCCAGGATCGTGGCGCTGCGTGCCGGGACCGGCACGCCGTCGCCGAGCCCGTGCGACAGCTTCGTCACCACGTCGGTACCTTTGGTCGAGGTGCCGATCACCTCGTGGAAGCGCTTCGTGTCCACGCGCACGCCCTCGTCGCGGTTGTTCAGGATCACCATCACCTTCTGGCCCTCGGTGTGGCGGAAGTACACGTACACGTTGTCGAAGGGCACGTACTGCGTGAGCTTCCCGTGGTGCAGGGCCGGCGCGTTCCTGCGCCAGTTGAGCAGTGTGCGCATGTAGTCCTGCATGTCGCGCTGCGCGGGCGTGAGGCCCTGGCCCGTGAAGGCGTTCACCTTGTCGCCGGGCCAGCCGCCCGGGAAATCGCTGCGGATGACTCCGTCGTCCTTCGGGCCCGGGTTCGCCATCAGGATCTCGGTGCCGTAGAAGATCTGCGGGATGCCGCGGGTGGTGAGGAAGAGCGCGACGGCCATCTTCACGAGGTCGGGCCGCTCGCCGAGCACCGTGTAGATGCGGCTCACGTCGTGGTTGTCCGGGAAGACGACGAGCTTGTACGGGTCCGGGTAGACGCGGTCTGCCGCGAGCACGCGGTAGATGCGGCGCATGCCGGTGCCCCAGTCCTGCTTCTCTTTCAGGCCCTGCTCGACGGCTTCCTGCAGCGGGAAGTCGAACAGCGACGGCAGGTAGGAGACGTAGCCGTCGGACGGGTTGCTGCCGCGCTGCCAGTAGGAGACGGTCACCGGGTTGCCGCTCCACTCCTCGCCGACGACGTTGATGTCGGGGTACTCCTGCATCACGCGCCGCGACCATTCGGTGAGGAAGGCGCGGTCGGAGTAGGGGTAGGTGTCGATGCGCAGGCCCGTGAGGTGTGCGTACTCGATCCACCAGAGCGTGTTCTGGATCAGGTAGGTCGCGAGGTACGGATTGCGCTGGTTCATGTCGGGCATGGTCTCGACGAACCAGCCGTCCGTGAACGTGCGACGGTCTTCCTCGGCCGCGTGTGGATCCTGCAGCGACTCGCGCACGTGGTGCGTGGCGACGAACTTGCCGCCGTTGTTGATCCAGTCCGGCGTCGGCAGGTCCTTCATCCACCAGTGCTCCGAGCCGCAGTGGTTCAGCACCACGTCCTTGATGAGCCCGATGTCGCGCTTGCGCGCCTCGACCGCGAGTCGACGGTAGTCCTCGTTGGTGCCGATGCGCGGATCGACCTTGTAGAAGTCGGTGATCGCGTAGCCGTGGTAGCTGAACTTCGGCTGCGCGTTCTCGACCACCGGGTTGAGCCAGAGCTGGGTGAAGCCCATGGTCGTGAGGTAGTCGAGGTGGTCGGTCATGCCCTTGAGGTCGCCGCCGTGGCGGCCGAGCGGGGTTTTGCGGTCGAGCCCGTCGGCGAGCCCCTTGACCGTGTCGTTCGCCGATTCGCCGTTCGCGAAGCGGTCGGGCATGACGAGGTAGATCACGTCCGCGGGGCCGAAGCCTTTGCGCGCCGCAGATCCCGGCTCGCGGGCCGCGAGCGGGAAGTCGTGCGTCACGATCGTACGGCCCTTGCCGCGGAAGTCGATGCGGACGGCGCCGGGCCGCGTTTCGGGAGCGACCGTGAGGTTGACGAAGAGGTAGTTCGGGTTCGCGACCCGCTCGACCCCCGTGATTGCAACGCCCGCGTACTCGACCGAGGGCTCGAGCTCGCCCACCTTCGGCCCGTGGACGAGGAGCTGCAGGCGCGGGTCCTTCATGCCGACCCACCACGACATCGGCTCGACGCGCTCGATGCGGTCCGCGGCCTGCGCCTGCAGTGCAAGGAGGCCGACGAGCAGGGCGGCCAGCCACTTCTTGAACATGTCGTTCTCCTCCGGTGAGCGCGGAAGTGAACCACTCGCGGGGGCGGGGCGACAAGCGACGGAGACTGACCGACATGTGCGCCATGGGCGTCAATCAAGGTTGTCTGTCAGCCAGGGTCGCCGGCCGATCAGCAGCGATTTTCGCCAATTGACCCCGCGCCGGTTGCGGCGCATGGTTCAACTCGACCAAAAATCGATCTGGGGGACGTCGGCGCGGCGGACTGCGCGACGCACGCCGACGGCGCGGAGAGTCACATGCCTGAAGTGCACTGTGGTTCGACGATCCGGGGCTTCGCTGGGCTACTCGGCCCATGGCTGATCCTCCTCGCGGGCATCGCCTTCAGTTCACTGACTTCGGCCGACGACGCCAGGCCGCAGGCATCCGAGCCCGAGCCGGCCTGTGCGAAGCAGTGCGCATCGCTCGGCTTCGATGACGGGTATTGCGCGCGCGCCTGCACGGTGCCGCCGGCGCGAGCCTTCCCGCCCACGCACAGCATCAACTGGGACTGCGCGACCGAGTGTCGCGCGGCCAACGGTCCGATGGGGGACTGCCTGCGGGCCTGCAAGCGCAACTGACCCACCACATCGGCAGGCCGCATTCCCGGAGTCTGGCCATGCACACCTCACCGCGACGGTCGGCCTGGGGGTTTGGCGCACTGGTGCTGCTCGGCTGGGGAGTGGGCGCCGGGGAGGGTCGTGCCGCGGTGGGGCGCACCGAGGCCGCCTTTGGGGTGAGCCCGACCGGTGCGGCGAGTTACACGATGCCGGTGCCCTTGACCGAGGGGATCGGCGGCCTGACGCCCGAGCTGTCGATTCGCGCCGCCGGCGCCGATGCGCGCGGCATTCTCGGCACCGGTATGACGCTCGGCGGGCTGTCCTCGATTGCGCCCTGCCGGCGCACGATTGCGCAGGACGGCGCGGCCGGCCCGGTCGCGCTGCAGGGCACCGACAAGTACTGTCTCGACGGCATGCGCCTGCGCCTGGTGTCGGGCAGCTACGGCGCGAGCGGCGCGGTGTATCGCACTGAGCTCGAGCAGTACGCGCGCATCACCTCCTACGACTCGGCGGACGGCCGGCCGGGCTGGTTCAAGGTCGAGACCGCCGACGGGCGGATCCACGAGTACGGTCACGCGTCGGATGCGGTGTTCCGGGCGGGCACGCTCGCCACCTCGCCGATCCAGCTCTGGGCGCTGAGCAGCACCCGCGATCGCAGCGGCAACACGATCGTCTTCCAGTACCAGAACGACCCGGCGGCGCGTCGGTTCCGCCCGGACCTCATCCGCTACACCGACAGCGCGCTCGCGGGTACGGGTCGCTACACGGTGCACTTCGTCTACCAGGCGAGCCCGCGCCCGGACCCGGTGCTCGGGTACACGCCGAGCGCGGCGGGCGGCGCGAGCCGCCTCGAGAGCGGGCTCCTCGAGCGCCTCGAGTTGCGTCACGATGGTGCCACCTACCGCCAACTGCTGTTTACGTATGAGGGCGGCGCCGGCACGAACACGCGGCTCGCCACGGTGCAGACCTGCGCGGCCTCGTCGAGCGACTGCTTCCCGGCGACCACGTTCAACTGGCAGTCGGCGAGCGCGGGGCACGCGGCGCCCACCGGCACGGCCAGCCTCAGCAGCTACAACCCGTTCCCGCTCGACATCAACGGCGATGGGTTCGAGGACCTCGCCTGGGACGCCGCCACGTGGTGGATCATGCTCGGCGGCCCAGCCGGCTACGGCGCGCCGGTCAACACCGGGATCGGGGCGTATGACGCCTACCTCACGCTGCCGCTCGACTGGAACGGCGACGGTCGCGGCGACCTGCTGGTCGAGTCGGCGGAGGGCTACTGGCGGGTGCTCGTTGGCGGGGCCAGCGGGTTCAGCGGCTACCTGCCGGTCGGGCCGGGCGCGGACCTCCCGGTCAATGCGTCCGCGAACGCCTGGTGGGTCGCCGACGTCGACGGCGACGGCCGC